>Ga0209540_10001005_pt1 | contig 22703 bp, 20 predicted proteins | sample BarGraIncu01121A_FD_184501 | JGI IMG/M metagenome (GOLD analysis project Ga0209540, IMG submission 184501) | Arctic peat soil microbial communities from Barrow, Alaska - Barrow Graham LP Incubations 011-21A (SPAdes) (version 2) | ecosystem: Environmental > Terrestrial > Soil > Wetlands > Peat... | reverse complement strand
GCTGGGAAGCCTCCACGACGTTCAGATGACAAAGCCCGTTCATACGCTCCGCAAAGGGGCGGGTGAAGGCAGGTGGCATGTGCTGGGCCACCAATATCGGCCAGGGGAAATCCTGCGGCAGCAGGGGCAGAATATCCTCAAGGGTGCGCGGTCCGCCGGTCGAGACACCTATCAGCACCACCCCTTCTCCGGCAAGCCCGCGCCGCACGGCAACGGGTCGGGGTGCCGGTTTTTCCCGCTCCTCGCGCAGCCGCTGTGCCAGTCCCCTGACGCCATTTGCCTTGATCCTGGCGCGGGAGGCGCCGCGGACCTTGGTCACCAGTTCCTTGCTGATCGAGTCGATGGTGAGCGAGATCGTGCCGCCCGGCTTGGTAACAAAATCAACCGCGCCGAGATTCAGGGCCTCAAAGGTCGCCAGCGCCCCCTTCTCGGTGAGCGAAGAGACCATGACCACCGGTACGGCACGCTCCGCCATGATGAGGGAAAGCGCGGTAAGGCCGTCCATCTCGGGCATGTTGATGTCCAGCGTCACCACGTCAGGCTTGAAGTCGCGGTTCGCCTCCACAGCCTCGGTGCCGTTACGCGCCTGGCTGATGAGGAAATCGCCCTGGGCCTGAAAAAGATTGGTCAGATGGCGGCGCATAAGCGCCGAGTCATCGACGATAAGTAGTTTGATCATAGCTTCGGTCTCTCCAGCTGATACATGCACACCCTCCCCCGCCAGGGGGGAGGGAGGTTTTGGCACTGGGTGGGGGCATTTTTGTTACGCCGCCAGTTTGGCCATACCGGCCAGGTCCCGTGTTTCTATCAGGTTTGACGGTTCGATCAGCTGTATCATCCGTTTCTGTTTCTCCAGGTTGGCCATGCGCGCCAGGAGCTTGGCTTGGTCAGAGGAGAGGTGGGGAGCAGGTTCAATAGTGCTCTTGTGGATCATGAGCACCTCGGCCACCGAATCGACGATGAATCCGGTCCTCGCCCCTTCGATCAGAAAGACCATGACGCGCTGCCGGTCGCTGCGCTCCACCGCCGGCATCCCCAGGCGACGCCTGAGATCTATCACCGGCAATACGGCTCCCCGCAGGTTGATGACCCCCTCCACAAAGGGTGGCGCCTTGGGAACACGATCTAATTCTTCGGGCACGCGCACGATCTCCTGTACGCTATCGATGGGGACTCCGAACTCTTCCTTGCCGAGCCGGAACACCACCACCTGCTCGTCGTCGTCGGAAGTTCCATCTTCCTCATCGGATTCGTTTTCCCGGCTGTTGTCTTCGTTCATGGTCGCCACGGTTGTCAGGGCCTCTTTTACGGCGGAATGCCGGAACAGGTTGTCCGCCGAGATGATGGACACCAGCCGCTTGCCGTTGTCCAATCGGCAGATTCCGGAGATGTCGGCCATCTCCCCATCTTGCGCGAGCAGTTCCGGCATGGCGTCCACGTCGGACTTTGCCACGCGCAGTACCTCGTTGACGCTGTCCATCACGATGCCGACCGAGGAGGACCCGAGCGAGACCACCACAATACGGCTGTGGTCGTCGTTTTCACGGCTGGGGAGGTCGAACATGCGGCGCAGGTTGACCAGGGGGAGCAGACGGTTACGCAGAGTCATGATCCCCATGACGTGGGAAGCCGAATGAGGGACGTGGATGATCTCCTCCGGTATCTGCACGATTTCCTGCACTTCTTCGATGGCCATGGCATATTCCTGGTCAGCCACTTCGAAGCTTACCAGTTGCAACTCGTCGCTTGTTTCCTCTTCTTCATCCATGTCGCAGCCGGCTGCAAGACCGGAGGTCATGCCGGAATGTTTGGCGACGCTTGCTATTTCCGAAAATTCCTGGGCGATCAGCTTGGCGAAATCTAGCACCATGATCATGGCGTGCCCGCCAACATCCTTGATCAAACCGGACAGGAGATCCGTGTTCACGGTGCCCCGGATGGACTCGACCCCCTCGATCTTGCCCGACTCCACACCTACGACACTGGCCACCCGGTCGACGACGAATCCCAGCGGTTGCCCGATGTCGATCACGACGGCACGCGTGGCGTCGTTGTATTCGCTTTCCTCGAAGCCGAAGATCCGGCGCAGGGAAATAATCGGCAGCACCTTGCCGCGCAGGTTGGCCAGCCCCTCCAGCGAGCGAGGCGCCAGGGGCACCTTCACAACTTCGGGCACCCGGATGATCTCCTGCACCGGCGCCATATCCACAGCAAAGACCTCATCCCCTGCGATGAAGGTGACAAACATGCGGGTATCCGACTCCTGGCCCTCAAGGGCGTCATCGTCGTGAGGTCGAAGAGTCTCTTGTTCTTCCGGAATAACTTCGTCTATTTTTTCTTTGGTTTTCTTTTCCTTTGTCATCTGGTCACACTCCTATTAAGCGCTTTGCAGTTCATCGGCAAGGGAAGCGATCTCCTCGATGGCAGCGGCCAGCTCTTCGGCGCCCTGGGACTGCTGCTTGGCGGCAGCGGCGGCCTCGGTCGCGGCCTTGTCGGCCTCCTGTGCCGCCGCGGAGATCTGCTCGATGCCCTGTTTCACCTGGCCGATGGCTGCGGCTATCTCGTTGGAGGCTGCCAGAATCTCCTGCGCTCCGGTTTCGACTACGGCAATGTCTGTTTCGATCAGTATCAGGTTGGCGGAGGACATCTTCGCCTTCTCCACCTCGCCCTGCGCAGTAGCCACGATCTCTTCCAGGTCGCGCCCTACCAGGCCGATCTGATCTTGGACCGCCTTTACCAGGTCCTTGATGCGATCGGCGTTCTCGGCGGAGTCATGGGCGAGATTCCGGATATCAGTTGCCACCACGACGAACCCCTTGCCGAATTCGCCGGCCCGTGCCGCTTCGATGGAGCCGTTCACCGCAAGCATGTTGGTCTGGATGGAAACTGTGGTGATGGCATCGACGATTTTATCAATACGCCGGGAAACCAGTTCCAGGGCCTTGATCTGTTTGATGCTGTCCCTCGAGGCGTCGGCTGCGGATGAAACTCCGGCTATCAAACCATCGATCGAGGTTTTGTTGACCCCAAGCAAGCTCTTGATGGCGACAATTTTTTCTCCGCTGGCAGTGGCGCGTGCCTGGGCGATCTCCACCCCTTTCTCTATCTGGGCAGTGGCGGCGGCGGCCTCTTCGGATGCCGCTGACTGCACTTCGGCCCCTTTGCGAATCTGTTCAATGGCAGCCATGATCTGGGCGCCCGAGCGGTTTATTTCCGACACTGCACTTGAAAGTTCTTCAGCGGCAGACGCCACCTCCTCGGCGCTCTTGGCGACGTCTGTCGAGTTTTTCAGATCTTCAGTCAACTCGGAGAGGTTCTGCGCGGTTTGCTCACACTGAGCCAGAGCCTGGGTCTGCTCGGCCACGGTTTTGCCCGATTCCTCAGCTGCCGCTGACTGTTCCTCAGCCGCCGCGGCTATGGTCTCGGCCCCTTTGAGGGCCTGATCTGCAGCTACGCTTGATTGCGAAGCGCCGGTGGCGATATCCGACACGGCCTTTACGATTTCTATGGCGTCAAGACGGATCTGTTCCAACTGCAAGGTGATGGTCTTGCCGTTTTCAACCTCCCCCTCGACGGTCTTCGCCGAATTGCTGATTCCCTCCGCAATCCCCTGCACCTCCTGCTGGATCTGTCCCACCAGGTCCGAAATCTGCTTGGCGCTCTTCTCCGAGGTTTCGGCCAGGGTCCTCACTTCATCGGCCACCACGGCAAAACCCTTGCCGTGTTTGCCGGCCCTAGCCGCTTCGATTGCCGCGTTCAGAGCCAGGAGATTGGTCTGGTCGGCAATCCTCACCACCGCCTTGATGATATCGCCGATGCTGGCAGCCTGCTTCTCCAGTTCCGCCACCAGCTGTACCGAGGCTGCCTGACGCTGCGCGGTAAGGCCGACCGTGATCACCATCTGCCCTATATCGGCACTGGTCTTGCCTACCAGCGTCTGCATACCCTCCGCCTTGTTCTGGCTGATATCGGCGAATTGCAATTGGCGGGCAATAGCTGCGCCCACCTGTTTGAAAGCAGCCAGGGATTCCTGGGCGGCCCCCGAGGCCTCTTCCGCGCCTGCGGCGATCTGGTCTGTGGAGCGTTTCAACTCCTCTGCCGCGGAGGCTGCCTCGTTGATGCCGGAGGATAACTGACCCGTGGCGGCGGCGATCCGTTCGGCCGCCTGCTGCTGCTTGCCGAGGGTGCGGGCCTTCTTGCGCTGGGCTTCCGCCTCTCGGGATGCAATGGCGGAGCTTTTCCCTTCGGTTGCTGAAGAGGATTGGAAAGCTGTGGTAGATTTCTTCACTAATGCCATTTGACTTCTCCTTCGTTAGTTGCTGCCGTTCACGCAGCATATATGAAACTTTTGGTTAATAAATACGGCATTGGATGCACATTGCATCCAATGCCGCATTAATTCTATTAGCGAAAGCCAATAACTCTTTGCGGATTATCCCTTATCAACAGTTAACCGTCTAAAACAGTACAATCCGTTCTAAGTGACATACAAAGTTATCGACAACAGCAAAAGCCACTGAATCAGGTAAATAAGAAGGAGGAAGCGATTTAGCCCTAGGGTAGTTAGGGGGGAATTGTCGGGGGCTCAGGTTTGGAACAGTGGTCGGAACCAACAGGAAACCCGGACATTACTACGGCGATATGCCATTCCCCCCCCTGCCTGCTGGGGTTCCAGGTAACCCACCCCCATTTAACGCGGATGATCACGCTACGGGAAAGTACGTTATGGCCCTAAAGCATGGCCAGTTTCCCCGTTTCTTTTTTCAGGGTTTTTTACCGCTACGGAGATTTAGCTGATTGACTGAAGAGTTTTTTTATGGCAAGTCTGTAAGGCAAAAATAATGCGTTTTCGAGAACCTGCTCGGATGGACGGAGAGTATACGGTTCAATCACGGCGATAGGGAGTCTGGACTTTGGAAATCAAGGTGCTTTTGGTTGGCGATCACAACATTGCACGGAAAGGCATTCGTATGCTTCTGGAGCATGATGCCTCCATTAAAGTTGTAGGAGAAGCGGAGAATAATAGGGATGCAGTGGACGTGGCCAAGAAACTTTTAGCGGATGTGGTTTTAATGGATCTGCCCGCACCGGAGAAGAATGGCATTGAGTTAATCCAAATGTTTAATGAGGCAAAAGTTAATCACAAAACGATTGTTCTTACCACTCAGTCGTCCCAACATTTCGTAGCACAAACCCTCGGAGCCGGTGCCAAAGGGTACGTTCTCAAGGATTGCACTGTCGAGGAGCTTATTGACTCGGTCCATATCGTGGCTGCGGACTCCGTTTACCTGAGCCCGAAGATCTCAGAGGTTATCGCTAGCGGCTACGAAAACCGTGCTGCAAACCCGGGATCTCCGTCAGGGGTTCCCATTTCCCCACGGGAAATAGAGGTCGTCCAACTTATATCAGAAGGGAAAAATACCAAAGAGATGGCTGGCATCCTCGGACTCAGCATCAAAACGATCGAATCCCATCGGGCAAATATCATGAAAAAGCTCAACTGCCGTACCCTCGCCGACCTAATCAAGTACGCGATTCGAGATGGAATTACCTCCCTCTGATAACCGCACGTCTGCCATCAGCCGCTGCCGCTGAAGTTGTCATTATGCCGCGAGCGACATAAGCGCCACTCGTTTGCCACCCACCCGTTGCAGGCCAGCTATGCGACACGGAACAAGGTCACGGTGTAGATGCGGTTAACTCATGGAGAATCAGCGTTGTCCGGTTTAATTCCTGCAAACAAACCACAAAGAAACATTGGCCACAAAAACGCGCAAAACGCGCAAAACGCGCAAAAAGGTAAAGGCATTAAAGGTTTATTTTGTGCATTTTGTGCGTTTTTGCGGCTAAAAAGATTCTGGTTTCTTTTTTGAAATTAGTTTGAGCTTGTTTGTAAATTGGAATTTAGACTTTAAGGCGCGGCGATTGTTGTGGCGGGGACTTCTGATTGAAAGGGTGGGAGGACAGGTCAGGCTGGCTGCGCCCGGCCCGTCCTCCGTTTTTATGCCTGTTCCTGCGCTGCTTCCTGCGCTGCCGCCTGGGCGTTGCATTGATCCACCACATCCTTGAGCCATGCGATCTCCGCGGGGATGAACGGCTTGGCGTACTCGGTATCCACGTTCAGCGCCCAGTGCAGCGGGTCGGCGCTGGTTGCCGCCAGGACGTGGCCCGGCACCTCAACGTAGCTCGCCTCGGACTTGGCCCAGGCATTCAGGCGTTCGACGGAATCGAAGAGCATCAGGTAGTCATTTCCATCGGACTCCAGGATGAGCGGCGCCACCTGTCCGGCGGTCGCGCCCTCGGCGGCCTGATCAGGCGCCAGCTCCGCCTCCATGGAGGGGACGAAAAAAGTTGAATTGAGGAAGAGGTCGTAATACTTGGACTGGTTCTTGGCGTCTTCCATGTCCTGGCGCAGTTCAATCAGCGCGTCGTCGAGTAGGCTCATCGGGGGTCCTTTTCATGGGGTAGTTTGGGAAAGTTAGACAGGTAAAGTATCGATATGCCGGTCATTTGTCAAGCAAATCTCAGCAAATCAGATGAGAGTATGCATCCGCCCTTAACAATCCCATCATCTTCTTTACCGGAATATCCCCCAGAGCGACAGCTGGCTGACCGGGAAGCTTATCTTTCCGGCGCTGTTCACTACGGCTGTTTGCGCCGAGATCCACCTGCCCGTGCCGGTATCATAATTGTAAACGGTCACTGTTTCTCCCGCTGAAACAGCGCCCACATCGACGGTCACGGTTAACGCAGGAAACGCCGTCCTGGCCGGCCCCATCGATAGGTTCACATAGGAGACGAAATTGGCGGGGGCAGAGGTTTGAGCTGCCGCTGCTACTGTGGTCAGGTCGCGGGAGAAACTGATCTTGGTCGTGATGATCCCCGAAACGACGCTGTGGGAGGCATCCACCAGCAGGGTACGCTCCTGGACCGCAATCTCGGTTTCGCTGGGGGCCAGGACCTGGACCGGTACGGAACCCGTGTAGCCCCAGGAATCGGTCGCAATGGTACCGGTTTTGACGGACACGGTAGTCGGCTGTGACGGGTTGGACCCGTTGTCCATAAAACTATCTTCCATGCCTGAGCCGCAGGCACCAAGTCCCAAACAGATGACTGCCCCTAACAGCAACGCGGCTACCTCTTTTATGCCTTTTTTCATCTTAACCTCTCTTGCCCTCCTGAACCGGCCGGAAGGCGCATTTCCCCACTCGAACGGATCAGAACTTCAACCTGAGCCCGAACGCCGCATTGTGGCTTTTAAGTCTCAGGTCGGTGGAGTTGGGCCAGTCTTTTCTGAAGCTTGCCAGGCTGGTGCCGAAATAGCGATAGCCCAGGTCGAGGGAGAGCCGCCGGTTGAGGGCCACCTCCATACCTGCGCCGGCCTGATAGGCAAACACGGTGTCGTCGTCGGAGCGAAAGACATGATCGTTGATTGCTCCCCGAACCGCGTCGACCCCCCTGGTATTGCTCAGATTCACGGACGCGAACCCCATGCCGCCGCCAAGGTAAGGGGTGACCGGACTTTCGTTGTGCAGGTCGAAGAACCCGTTCATCATCATGGCAAAGGCCCCGATATGTCCGTCCACGTTTCGGTACCTGGTGCCGAAGCTCTCTTCGGTGACCGAAGTAATTTCCCCGCGTTTGTAGGACATCTCGCCTTCCAGTCGGAAGAAACCGAAATCGTAGCCGGCGGTGCCGCCGATGTTGATGCCGGGATCGAACTCCACCTGGGCATCCTTTGTGGTAACGGGGTTGAACTCGCTGATGCTCACGGTGGTGTCCTGCGGAGCGCTCACCCCGAGAAAGCCGGACATGTAGGCGCCCGGCCTGGCGGGCGAAGCAAAACAAACGGCAGGGATTGCTGCCACACCTACCAGTGTGGCAACGGCGGCCAGGTTTCTTCTGATGTTCATGGATCTTCCTCCTTGCATCATCGGACGTTGTATCGTCCCATTGTAGTTCGGGCCGGCGCAGCCTCGGTGACAGGAGACTGCGTCGCGGCTCGAGCCGGTATCGGCCCCGACCCGGATAAAAAACGTCCGGTATGCCGTCCAGCGCAGGGCGCATTATAATCGGCATTGCAGACAAGTGGAATACTTAATTTCGTAAAATCAGCACATTAGCCAGTTTGAATCAGATCGAACCAACAAAATGGCTGCTCACCCCAGCCTGCAGACCTTGACACAAATACCCCATGGGGGTATATAATCAGGCTAGTCGGACACTCATCGGTCGAGGGGACCCTATGGAAGGAGCATCACAAAAGAAACTGGTTTCACGGGTCAAACGCATCGCCGGACAAGTGGCGGGCGTTGAGCGCATGCTCGAAGAGAAGCGCTATTGCCTGGATATACTGAACCAGATTGCGGCAGTACGTTCGGCCCTGGATGCGCTGGGTATCGAACTGCTCACCAGGCACCTGGAGAACTGCGTACTGGGGCACGGCAGCGACTCGCAGCACGAAAACGCCAAATCGATGACCCAACAGGAATTGCTGGGTGAAGTGAAAACGGCACTGTCACGGTTCCTGAAGTAAAGGCACACGAAGGAGAATCGCATGTCTGCGACACCTATAGCACGAGATCCGATCTGCGGCATGGAGTTGAGCCCGTCAAGCGTTGTCGCTACCAGCAGCTACGGCGGAAACCTGTACCATTTCTGCTCCACCGCCTGCAAACGGACGTTCGATGCCGATCCCGAACGTTACCTGCATGCTGTGGCTCCTGCCGCGGCCGAGGCGCCGTCCGTTACGCCTGTTACGCCTGTTGCGCCCGTTACGCCTGTTGCGCCATCCGCTGCGCCCACCACGCCATCCGCTGCCGCGGCCGCGGCCGAGCGTTGCGAGCTCCCTCTGATGGGGATGCATTGCGCTTCCTGCGCCGGCCGGATAGAAAAGGCGCTCGCCGGTGCCAACGGTGTCGTCGCTGCCAACGTGAATTTCGCAACCAGCCGCGCCACCGTCCAGTACGATCCGCAGGCGACCGGCGTGGAATCGCTCAGCCAGCTGGTGCGCGACCTGGGATATCAGGTGATTGCGCCCCAGGGGGGAGAGCAAGCCGGTACCGAAGATATGCAGGCGGCCGAGGTCCAGGTCCGCGAGTCCGAATACCGGCAACACAAGGTTCGTTTCCTGGTCTCGCTGGCCTTGACGGTGCCGGTAGCCGTGCTTGCCATGGCCGGCCATCTGGTGCCGGCCCTTGAAGATATGCTGAGCTTTCCCGGCCGCGTCTGGTTGGAACTGGCCCTTACCACGCCGGTGCTGTTCTGGGCTGGGCGCGAGTTTTTTACCGGAGCCTGGGCCGCCGCCCGGCACCGCTCGGCCGACATGAACACGCTGGTTTCCCTGGGCACCCTGTCGGCCTACCTGTACAGCGTCGTCGCCACGGTGGCGCCAGAGTGGCTCTCCGTCGGAGCCGGCACCGGTCAGCACGCAACGCACGGCATGGCAGCTCCGGGGGGTGTATATTACGAATCGGCGGCGATCATCGTCACGCTGATCCTGATGGGGCGTCTCCTGGAGGCCCGTGCCCGCAGCAAGACCAGCGGCGCCATCCGCGCCCTGATGGGACTGCAGCCGAAGACGGCCCGGGTGGAGCGTGACGGCATCGAGCAGGATATCCCGGTGGCCCAGGTGCAGGTGGGAGATCTCGTGCTGGTGCGGCCCGGCGAAAAGGTACCGGTGGACGGCCAGGTGGCCGACGGGGCCTCCTCGGTGGACGAGAGCATGCTGACCGGCGAGCCGCTGCCGGTGCAGAAAAAGTCCGGCGACACGGTTATCGGCGCCACGCTCAACAAGACCGGTTCCTTCCGGATGCGCGCCACCAAGGTCGGCAAGGACACGGTGCTGCAGCAGATCGTGCGGCTGGTCCAGGAAGCCCAGGGGACCAAGGCGCCGATCCAGCGGCTGGCAGATGTCATCGCCAGCTATTTCGTGCCGGCAGTGATCTGCCTCGCCATTGCCACCTTCGTGCTCTGGTTCGACCTGTCGCCGCCCGAATCCAGGCTCACCATGGCGATCCTCACCTTCGTCTCCGTGCTGATCATAGCCTGCCCGTGCGCCCTGGGGCTGGCCACGCCGACTGCGATCATGGTCGGCACCGGCCGGGGTGCCCAAAGCGGCATCCTCATCAAGGGCGGAGAGGCGCTGGAAACCGCGCACAAGCTGACCACCATCGTCCTCGACAAGACCGGAACCATCACCCGCGGCGTGCCGTCGGTGACGGACATCGTCGCACACGGGGTGGATGAGAACACGCTGCTCCGCTTGGCAGCCTCGGCCGAAGTGGGCAGCGAGCATCCGCTCGGGGAGTCGATCGTGCGCTCGGCCGGGGAGCGTGGCCTGGCCCGGTCTCCCGTAACTGAATTCAACGCCATTGCGGGATACGGGATCGAAGCGGTGGTGGACGAGCGGAGGGTTGTGATCGGGACGGCGCTCCTTTTGCGCGAGCGCGGCCTGGAAGTCGACGAGGATGCTTCCCACCGGCTGGCCGACGCGGGGAAAACCCCGATCTTCGTCGCCCTGGACGGGGCTTTTGCCGGGATCATCGCCATTTCCGACCCCGTCAAGGAGGGGTCCCGGGCGGCCATCGAGCGACTGCATGCCCTGGGGTTGGAAGTGGTCATGCTCACCGGCGACAATTCCCGCACCGCAGAGGCAATCGCGCGCCAGGTCGGCGTCGATCGGGTTCTGGCGGAAGTGCTGCCGGAAGGGAAGAACGAGGAGATAAAAAAACTCCAGGCCCAGGGGAAGATCGTGGCCATGGTAGGCGACGGCATCAACGACGCCCCGGCCCTGGCCCAGGCCAACGTCGGCATTGCCATGGGGAGCGGGACCGACGTGGCCATGGAGGCCGCCGACATCACGCTGGTTCGTGGCGACCTGAACGGCGTGGTCTCCAGCATCGCCCTCTCCAGGGCAACCATCGCCAATATCAAGCAGAACCTGTTTTTTGCCTTCGTCTACAACATTCTCGGCATTCCGATCGCGGCAGGTGCGCTCTATCCGTTGACCGGCTGGCTGCTGAGTCCCGTCATCGCGTCCCTTGCCATGGCGCTTTCCTCGGTCAGCGTCGTGACCAATGCCCTGCGGCTGCGCGGCTTCAGCGTAGAAAGGAGTTGAGCAGATGGACATCACGCAAATCATCGTGACAATCGGCGGCGCAGCACTGATAGGGCTGACGCTCTGGTTTTTCTTCGGGAAAGGCCCGGAGACCCGAGCAAAAGGGGGCGCAAAGCTCTACGCCTGTCCGATGCACCCCTGGATCACCAGCAGCGATCCGGCGGCAGAATGCTCGATCTGCGGCATGAAGCTGGTGCGCAATGATGCTGCACAAAATAACGGGTAGCTGTAATAGAAAAATGGTGGTGCGACGAAGGGGTTAGGCGAAATTGCTTAGCCCCTTATTTTTTGGTCACCCGACGAAAGTGAAGGCGATAGCGGCAGTTAGCGTTTTAATCCATCGGGACTTGACAGGGACATGCGACGAAGTATAACATTCGATTAATTAGGAGGTTATAGTCTAAGCTGCCGACAAAGCCAAACCCGCCGCGAGACCCGCTCTCTGCGCTTTCCAAGGCCGGCTACCCTGAGATGGCATAAATCACAGCCAGTGTCGCTGAGAAAACGCGCGTACCAGTGGCACTCACAAATGCGTCCATGTTGAAACATATCCTCAACAATGGCGCAAACAAGGAGACCGCTATGAAGAACAAACCTTTCATACTTGCCTGCAGCATGATGGTGCTATCCCTCTTGGCGATTGCCATGTCTGGGTGCGGAGGTGGTGGCGGAAACAGTACCCCTGCCCCCACAGTCTCCGGGGTTGCCGCGACCGGAGCAGCTATGAGCGGACCTGTATTTCTGAAGGATGCCGCCAACAACCCGGAGATGAGCCACACCATTTTAGCTTCCGATAACGGATTCTTCTCCTTCGACGTCAGCGGCAAGACAGCTCCATTCATGCTCAGGGCTGGCTCGCTCTATTCCATGAGCGGCGGACCAGGTACAGCCAACATCAACCCGCTAACCAACCTGATGGTTGCGGATATGGGTGGTTTCAGCAACATGTCATCTCTGAACACCTTTTACCGGAACCCAAGCGGCACCACATTAAGTACCATGTTCGGCAATAGGAGTACTGCAAGGCTGCATATTCGGCAAAATATGGATCCACTGCTGAGAGCCTACCAGGTCGTGAACGCTGACCCGATGTCAGGTACGTTCATGATCGGTCAGGGGATGGACAGGATGTTCGATGACGTGAAAATGGCAATCGACGGCAGCGGCAACGTCACCATGGTGTACGTAACCGGTACCGGCAATCCCGTTTTTACCGGTCAGATGGGAAACATGGGAAATGGACACATGACTGGTGCTCCTGTCACGACTCCAGGCACCACCCCCGTGGTTAGCGGCATAACCATTACCCCTGGTGTCGCGAGATTACAGGTCAACGGGACCCAACAGTTTACGGCGAACATCGAGGTAACTTGGTCTGTGGTAAGCCAAAACGGGGGAAGCATCACACCATCCGTCGGAACTACTGGATCTTACACGGCTCCAGCTATCCAGGGAATGTATCTTGTAAAGGCTACCAGTGTCGCGGATCCGACTAAATCAGCAACGGCGACCGTTATGGTGGGAAGTAGTGGGATGAGGATGATGTAGGCGAATAGCTCAACGCAGGGGGCTTTATGATGAGCCATACAGACGGATGGATGGGCGGAGGGATTTGGATTTTAACGTTGATCGGCGCACTGGTTGTGGTCCTGCTGGTCGTAGCTATTAACAAGATGTCAAAGAAATAATCGTGCGTTCAGGGCCTGCACTCGGAACAGGCGGTTAAACAGGAGAGGAAACCCTATGCTGATCAAATTAGCCACTGACAAAACCGTGAGTGAAGCTGTGGCTGCCTTAGAGGTTGCCGTTCAGGCCAATCACTTTGGCGTCATGCAGGTTCACAACCTCAAAGAGACCATGGCGAAGAAGGGTGTGGAGTTCGCCCGGGAATGTCTGATCTTGGAGGTATGCCAGCCACAACAAGCGAAGAAGGTTCTTGACCAGGACATGAGCCTTTCCACCGCACTGCCATGCCGGATATCCGTTTATGAGGAGGGCGGTAAAACCGTTCTGGCTACTCTGAAGCCAACCACTCTTCTGGCAATGTTCAACGCGCCGCAATTGGAAGGTGTGGCGCAGGAAGTCGAGGACACCATTGTCAAAATCATGAAGGAGGCGGCGTCAGGCTGATTGGCTGGCACATACTGCCATAATTTGACAAAGGGTATTCACTGTTTACAATTGCCTCCGAGTGCATCCTTCAACGGAGGCGGGCGTCATGCTGAAAGGACTCCCCGTTTTGCACATCTCAGACAGACAGGAGAAACGATATGAAAAAAATATTACTTTCATTGTTGTTGACGGTAGTTTTCGCTCTGCCCGCCTTTTCACAGACGATGGACATGTCCAGGAAGCATGAGAAAGGACATGGGCAGATGATGGAAATGGGAAATATGGACAAGATGGGCGATATGATGGGTAGGTGCATCGAACATGCGGATAGAATCGGGCTTACGGATGAGCAGGTCATGAAAATGAAGCCGATGCACAGTGAGATGCAGAAGAAGCAGGCCCGATTCAAAGCCGACCTGAAGATTGCAGAGATCGAACTTGCGGACATCCTGGAAGTGAAAGATTTTGACCTGGAGAAGGCAAGTTCTGCAGTTAAAAAAATCGAAGAGATAAGAACAGCCCACCATTTGGATATGTTAAAAACCATGAAAGAAATGCGGACTATCTTGTCTGACGAGCAGTTTAAGAAAATGAAGAAGACGATGATGTCCATGAAGATGGGTGAGAAAAGACCCGCAAAGAAAATGATGATGAAGAAGAAATAACAAAAAGTCTTGGCGTGGACGTAACTATCCAGCAAACAACAATCAGAAGCCTCACCACAGAGGGCACAGAGGAACACAGAGGAAATCTTAAAACCATGGCTAAGGCTTTTACGTTTTAAACATAAATCAGGTTTTGTATTTCCATCTAGGAACCTCTGTGGTGAGGCTTTATGCTTTGGGTTGTTTGTGATTGGTCGACTGGTGCTGAATAGTTACACGAGAAGAATCACTCCGAAAGGGCGTACCGCTGTACGCCCTTTTCCGTATCTTTACCATGAACCTGAGAAACACGACAGCTCGCGCGGATCGGATTATGAGTGCCAGTGGGCTTGGCGAAGGCCAGTGGCAATAAGCAGGAGATTCCGGAATTATCCTAAGCATGACTGTTGGGAGGAGCGGAACCCATGGCTGTAATGGTCGACCTGGAAAAGCGCAACCTGCTGCGTGCGGCGCCGCGGCTGCTGCAAATTCTACGAGTGCTGGCCCGGCACAAGATCCTGGGCGCCCTGCGCGGTAAGCGACATTGGCCGCCGCCGAAAGAGGTACGGGAAACCTTCGAGGAACTGGGGCTGACCTTTCTCAAATTCGGACAAGTCCTCGCCATGCGGCGCGACCTGCTGCCGGACGCTTACATCGATGAGCTGGAACTGCTGCACGACCAGTTGCCGGCGATGAGCATTGCCACTGTGCGCGCGACGATAGAAAGCGAACTGGGCGCCCCGCTGACGGATCAGTTCGCAACTTTCAGCGAGACTCCGCTGGCCGCCGCAACAATCGCCCAAGTGCATGAGGCGACCATGCGGGACGGGCGTCGCGTGGCCGTGAAGGTGCAGCGACCCGACCTTGAGAAGATGATCTCCACTGATATCGCGGCGCTGACCAATCTGGTAGCGCTGGTGGAGGGCATTTTCCCGCGTCTGCACGCGCTCGACCTCCCTGTCCTGGTGAGTGAGTTTGCCAATAGCCTGAGTAAGGAAACCGATTTCCAACGGGAAGCGCGCTCCATAGTGCTCTTTCGCACAGCGCTGGCGGATGTGCCCGACCTCTGGATTCCGGACGTCGTGGCGGAGCGTTCCAGCGGGAACGTGCTGACGCTGGAGTTTTCAGCCGGCGAGCGGGTGGATCTCTACGCCAAAAGCCACCCCGAGGCAATGCCGCACGCGATCAACACCTTGGTGCGGCTCATGCTGCAAACGATCTTCGAGGAAGGTTTGTTTCACGCCGACCCGCATCCCGGCAATGTCTTCGTCCTGCCCGACGGGCGACTCTCACTTCTCGATTTCGGGATGACGGGCGAACTTGACGAGCCGATGCGCGAATCGCTGAAGCTCCTGCTCGAAGCGGTCGTCAAAGGCGATGCGCGGGCCGCCAGAGAGGCTTACCTCGAAATGACACCGTCCAGCGAAAAGGTCAACCATGCGGCGCTGTTGATGGACATAAAGGCAGTGCTCCATGAAATCCATCGAAGCGACCTGGCGGAGGTTTCAATCGGGGATACCTTCGAAACGCTACTGCGTGCCGGAAGCCGGCATGGGGTCCACAATCCCTCCGAGTTTTTCCTGCTGACGCGTGCTTTCGTCATCCTGGAATCGATGATACGCCAACTCGACCCGCAGCATAACTACCTGGAATCGTTTCGCGAAGAGATCTCACGCCTGACCGCACAACACTTCTCAATGGAGCGGATCAAGGACAAGACAGGCAAGCTGGCGCGCGAACTGGAGCGCTTGGTAAGTGACGCGCCCGGCGACACGCGCCGTATCCTGCGACGCATTGCCGAAGGCAATATCGGCCGCGTGCAAGCGCCTTCCCTGGAGGCCCTGGGAGGTCACGTCACCCGCAATCTCGGACGGCTTCAAGATGCCATCATTTCCGCGGCGCTTATGGTCGCCGGATCGCTGCTGGTGGTTGCCCCACGTGACGCCGGGTGGCATCATAGTATCGGTCAGCTCATGGTTACCGCCGGGATTTTGGGCACGATCTACCTTTTTTTCAAAGGATTGCGCAAGCACCCTGGCCGCCGCTGACACTCCCTTCACGCCGTTGGATTTCTCCCAGGACAAGCCACTGCCAGATGCCACTGCCAGATGAAGCATGCTGACCTAGGCGGCCTCGAAAGCTGAGAAGCATCCCTCCCCTATCCCCTTTGGTAATTGTTCAGTAGAATATTCCCCCATCCGTTCGGAATATTCTCCACTAATCAGACTCGATCGCAACAACATTCACCATCTCACATGATGGCAGTCCGCGATATCTGCATGTTAGATCTTCTGACGGTTTTGGGCTCGGTATATGCTAAGACCTTGCTGTCCACGTGAGGAGTAGCCCCATGTCTTTGATTAACAGCTACAGCGCCATAAGCATCATCGAATGGTCGGGAATCGCCGCTTCCCTGACTGGATCGAGCAACGATACTGAATGAGAAAGATACTACTCCTCGTTGGGGTTCTTTTATCCGCTGCCCTTACCTGGTTCGCCATCAGCAATTACCTGAGCGCCCGTCCGATTGCCGAGGAAAACCTGCGCGGTCTAGCCTTGTCTCTCACAGCTGCCATAGGAAATATCACCCTCCATGATCCATCCCTTCGGAGTCTCAGCACATTCCAGACTCATGACATGGCATATTTCGCCCTGGTAGATCGCAAGGGGCTGTACCGATTCCACACGAACCCCGACCTGACCGGCAAGCATCTTCAAGGCGCCCTCCCCCTGGCTACGCTCCGGGACGGGGCAACATCCGGTGTGCGGATAACACTGCGCACAGGAGAGAACGCCTTCGAGTTCCATGCGCCCGTGTACCTGCCCGGGGAGACAGTCGCTCTCCGGCTGACGCTCCACACCTATCGGGCCGATGCCGTGGTGCGCCGGGCCCGGCTGAATATGATGGTCCTCTTCGCCCTACTTGCCGCAGGGTGGACTTTGGCGCTGGCGCTGTACCGCTTCACCCGGCGGGAAGAAAAGACCAAGTTGGCAATGGCGCGACGGGAAAACCTGGCGCAGCTGGGCGAGATGGGTGCCATGCTTGCCCACGAAATCCGAAACCCCCTGGCAGGGATCAAAGGGTATGCCCAGATAATCGAGAAAAAACCTCAGGACCCGCGAAACAGCCGCTTTGCCGGGCGCATCGTAGTGGAAACCCAGCGCCTGGAAACACTGGTTAGCGACCTTCTCGACTACGCCAGACGCGACCCGGAATCAACGGCAACGGTCGATCTGGGCGAGGTCATTTGCCATGCCGCAGAGCTTCTCCAACCTGATGCTGAAAAACTCCATGTCAAAGTCACCTGCGAGTGCCCGGAAGGGCTGCAAATCACCGGTAACCGGGACAGGTTGGGCCAGGTCTTGCTCAACCTGGGCAAAAACGCCATTCAGGCCATGCCCGATAGCGGCCTGCTCCGGATGACGGCAGAGGCTTCCGGCAAGCAGGTGATAATCAAAACCATCGATAACGGATGCGGTATCAGTCAGGAAGATATGCCGGGAATTTTCGAACCGTTCTTTACCACCAAGGCCAAAGGAAGCGGCCTGGGACTTGCGCTGTGCAAAAAGATTGTTGAAGAGCATGGCGGTATCATCGAAGTTCAAAGCGTCGTAGGGGCGGGAACCTCCGTTTCCGTAACCCTTTCCAGACACCTGGACCCTCAGGGCAGGAGTTGACCATGAAGGGACGCATTCTACTGGTTGAAGACGATGAAACATTCAGAAGTTTTGTCGAGACGATCCTTGAGGACGATGGCTATGAGGTGCGGACAGCAGCTGACGGGCTCAAGGGCTTGCACCTGATCCGGAAAGAAAGCTTCGATCTGGTGGTGACTGACCTTAAGATGCCCGGCAAGAACGGACTGGAACTGTTTCGCGAAACCCGGCTGGATCCGAATCCCCCCCTGTTCATATTCATCACAGCCTTTGGCAGGGTGGACGAGGCGGTTGGCGCCATGAAAGAGGGTGCCGTGGATTTTCTCACCAAACCGCTGGAAAATCCCGATACCCTGCTTGCCCTGGTCAATCGGGCCATCGATGGCCAGGTGCGTACTCGAGTGTACCTTAGCCTCAAAGAGGCAGAGAGTGCCGGACTGCCACCGGAGGAACTGATCTTTGCCGGGCATGCCATGCAAGCGGTGCAAAAACTGGTGCATGACGTGGCTTCAACGACTGCTAACGTGCTGATATATGGAGAAAGCGGCACTGGAAAAGAACTGGTTGCCAAAACTATTCACCTGCTCAGCCCCAGGAAAAGGGGCGCCTTTGTACCCATCAACTGTGCCGCCATTCCTGAGAATCTCCTGGAAAGCGAACTCTTCGGCCATGAAAAGGGAGCCTTCACCGGTGCGGTTCAGGCGCGACAGGGCAAATTTGAGTTGGCCAAGGGTGGTACGATTTTCCTGGACGAAATCGGCGAAATGCCGCTTGCCCTGCAGGCCAAGCTACTCCGTGTCTTGCAGGAACGGGTATTCGAACGGGTAGGTGGAACCAAAGAGATAAAGGCTGATGTCAGAGTCATTGCCGCCACCAATCGGAATCTTCAGGATGAGGTGGCACAGCGGCGTTTTCGCGAGGACCTCTTCTATCGGTTGAACGTCTTTCCTCTGCCGCTGCCGCCCTTGCGGGAGCGCATTGACGCTCTTCCCTTGCTGACCGACTACTTCCTGCACCGTTTCTGCAGCCAGATCGGCAAGAAACTGAAAGGGGTCGAGCCGGAGGCGTTTGGTGCGATGAAAACCTACCCCTGGCCTGGGAATATCCGCGAGTTGCAGAATGTCATGGAGCGGGGGGTGATCCTGGCGCAGAACCTGGTCCGGCGCGGCAACCTTCCCGATGAAATACTGCGCGGCGTCGTGCCGGAACAGTGTGAAAGCAAGGACGTTCTGAAATCAGTTGAAAAAGAGATGATCGTCAAAGCCCTGCGCAAACAGGGTGAGAACCGACGCCTGGCGGCAGCCGAGTTGGGGATGTCCCGCCGGACGCTCCAGTACAAGCTGAAAGAATTCGGCCTGCTGGATGGCAACTGATGTGGTGCAAAACACTTCCCTACAGGTGCAGATGTCTGCACTCAAATCGCTTCGCCAATTTAGATGCTCTAAATTAAACATCCGGATAACGGGTGGTTATGCTGGCGAGTGCTCTTGGCATGGGCCGTGTAACAGTTCCTCGCAGTAACAAAAAACTTTCCGAGGAGGAACACACCTATGAAAAGGACCACAGCACTTTATGCAGTAACAGCCCTCGCGGCACTTTCCTTTGCCAGCCAGGCATTGGCCAAAGGAGGAAGCATGGGAGGCGGCCAGGGTCATGGCACGGCAGGTGGAGCGTCTCAGATGACCTCGACCATGCAAAGTGGGGCCGGCAATGGCATGAAACAGGGCAGTACGCCAGGTAACGGTACCCAAGGGTCTTTGGCCGGATCCGGGTCACAGCACATGAAACGAGGCGGCTCTGGAAACAGCGTCGGCCACCAGCCCGGGCAGATGAACGGAAACGGAGTGGCCCCGACAACACAGCAACCGCCTGTCACCACGACAGCCAATTAGCCCATGGTGCAAGAGTTCGAGTGACGCGAAACCACACATGTGGAAAGGATGTTCGAATGAAAAAGATTATGATGTTGATGCTGCTATTGTCTGTTTTTGCCTCATTGACCGGCTGCATGGGGATGTGGCATCCGATGTGATGATGCACGATGGTATTTGATGATGCACGATGGTATGTGATGAAGTTCATGGTAAATATCGACAGATCTGGAGTGATGTGTGATGACGATAACAGGCCGTTTTTTCCCTGTAGTCTTTTGGGTAATTAGCCTCAACTGCGCGTTGACCGGCACCGTATTCGCCGGCTTTTGGGGCAGCGACAACCAGGGGAAAAGCGGCGTGGATTTTAACCGCGGCTATGACATCAACACAGTCAGCACGATATCAGGCCGGGTGATATCTCTGCCGCACAACGGGGAGAAGGAAAACGTCATCGTAGAAATCAAGAGAGGAAATGAGACACTGAATGTCAGTGTGGGGCCGGGATCGTACTGGGAAAAGAAGGGGATCGCTATCAATGTGAATGACGACCTGTCCGTCAAGGGATCAAGAGCTCAGGGCCTGGATGGAAAATCCTACGTTTTGGCCCAGAAGCTGGTGAACCGGACCACCGGCGCACAGTTGGACCTGCGCAATGAAAATGGTGAGCCAGCCTGGTCCGGGAGCATGAACAGCTCGAGGGCGGGATCTGCCGGCAGCATGAGAAACCAGGGCGGCGGGATGATGCGAGGTGGTGGTGGAGGCATGATGCGGCGCTGAGGAATATGAACGTCACGACGAACACGAGCAGATGCAGGGGGGATTGCGACTTGAATAAGATTATCCAGATAACCGCCGGCTGCCTAATGGCCATGGCGACAACGCTTGCAGTGCCCTATTTGGTTCAGGCGGAGGAATATCCATACTCCGTTGGGCTTGGTTTTGAGTTCAGCTCCGGGAAATATGGCACCGACATTCGGACGGACTCGATATATGCTCCTCTTACCATTGTAGCCAGTCCAACCGATCGCCTTGGTGTGTCTCTTGAAATCCCTTTCGTCTACCAGAGTAACAGCAATGTGCTTTCCAGCATCGCCACCGGAGGCATGCAGAGCAACAGAACCATTATGAGATCTGCTGTTGGGGTAAGCGGCATGTCCGGTTCAGGGAGTGGCGCGTCGTCCTCCGCAACCGGCACGGATCAGTCAGAAAGCGGTCTTGGAGACATAACCCTCAAGGTTGGCTATGTCTTGCTGCCCGAGAAGGATTCACTACCGCAGATCCGTCCTGCGGTTTTTGTCAAATTCCCTACCGCTGACAAGAACAAGGCTCTGGGCACCGGTGAGTTCGATGAAGGGGTTGCTGTGGAGATATCAAAGTGGTTCGGCAACTGGAACCCGTTCGCCGAAGCAGGCTACACCGTGCAAGGCAAGAGTGCACAACTTTCCCTAAGGAATTATGTGGCATACAACGCAGGTGTGGGGTACCAGGTAGGCGATAATTTCCGACCTATACTGCTCATCAAAGGCGCCACTGCACCGGCTGACGGGGCAAGCAGTCTGCTGGAAGCCCGTCTGAAGTTGAAATATCAGGCGACCAGCAGCACCGGAATCGATGGATATTTAGCCAAAGGTATCACTACCAATAGCCCCGATTACGGTATTGGATTGTCGGTATATTACAACTTCTAACAAAAAGAAACGCGGAGATTCAACAATGAAAAAGCATACAGTTACCATCGCAGCAGCCCTTACCGTCGGCCTGATCGCAGGGTGCGGCGGTGGCGCAAGCACACCGGCAACATCGACTGCCGTCTCGGGAGCCGTCGCCGACGGGTATCTTGTTGGCGCGACCGTCTTCCTCGACAGAAACGGCAACTACCGGTTGGACGCCGGCGAACCATCAGCGACTACGGATGCAAATGGCGCCTATACACTGCACGTCGACCCGGCTGATGTGGGCAAATATCCTATTGTGGCGCTGGCGATCAAAGGGGTGACCACCGACCTGGATACCAACCTGGCGGTCCAGAACAGCTATGTCCTCAGTATGCCCAGAGAAAGCGTGAGCGGCACGGTCAGCAGCAACTTCATAAGTCCGATGTCGACCCAGGTCCGCGAACTGATGGGAACGGGCAATTACACGGTGCAGCAGGCCATGGATCAAGTGAGGACGCAGCTCGGGATGCCGGCCGGGGCAAACATGATGGCTGATTACCTGGCCGATCCGAACGACCCGAATTACCAGGCCATGCACACCGCTGCCCGAAACATGGCCACACTGATGGGGAGCCAGATGGGGAAGGTGCTCAGTACCAGCGGGTCAACCACCACCGTGGATGTCAACCGTTACCGCGGCATGATGGGCACGATCTTCAGCAACATGTCATCGATCAGGGGCACCAAGCCGAGCACCCAATCGTCCATGTCAAACCTGATGGGCACCATGACGGCAAACCTTACCGACATGACGCCTGGGCAGCCCTACCGTAACATGTCCACTTCCTTCAGGGGGGGGATGACGGGAACCGCATCCGGCGGCGTGATCGGATCGGGCACGGGCTCCATGGGCGGTCCGAGATGAGAAGGTAGGCCGTAGTAAATCTAGATCATAAGAAGGACCCGCTTCGTTTTAAATGTGAAGTGGGTCCTTTCTTGTGTGCCGATGACTGTGTCATGGAGTAACAACATTACAGCCAAGTTTACCTGCCGCCTTGAATAATTTTTCGTAGAAATTATAGGAAGGCCTGCACTGGGTAGTCATTGGTGACATACCTGATCCAGACGTTCGTGTCGAGGGCGATCATCTCTTGACCCCTTTCTGCCATTCACGTAGTAAGGCCTCATCAATTCCCTCTTTCATTTCCTCGACTGTCTTGCGATCTCCAGTATAACCGGCTCATCCCCTCCTGTAAGATTAAGTAAGCTCATGGTATCGCACAGAAGTCCAACATTCGACGGTAATTCGGCGCATCTCGCCTCGTTCTCCAATAAAGACGGTGGATTGATAAGCAATCCGTATTCCAGGAGTGGCTGTTTGGCACTCTTGATCAAATCCTAATCCTGCAGGAGCGTCCTCCAGGGCGCGACTCGCGGCAGGAATGCCGCTCCTACTGTCGGGATTATCTGTGGCGGGTGCCATTCAGGACGCAGCGTTGCGAGCACTTCGAGAAACGGTTCCATTCCGGTTTAAAAAACGACAGCAAAAAGCCCCACCAGGAAGATCCTGGTGGGGCTTTTCTATTAAATTCCCTGCGGCGACCTACTCTCCCACACAGTTACCCATGCAGTACCATCGGCC
>Ga0209540_10001004_pt1 | contig 22703 bp, 20 predicted proteins | sample BarGraIncu01121A_FD_184501 | JGI IMG/M metagenome (GOLD analysis project Ga0209540, IMG submission 184501) | Arctic peat soil microbial communities from Barrow, Alaska - Barrow Graham LP Incubations 011-21A (SPAdes) (version 2) | ecosystem: Environmental > Terrestrial > Soil > Wetlands > Peat... | reverse complement strand
GTCCAGGTCTGTGATCCGGCAGTAGCAAATACACCGGTCAGATTGGCAGCAAGGGTGCCTTTTGTTGCAACAAGGGCATAGGAGTTGCCGCTCAGCGTTACTGATCCGGCTGTTCCGGACTGAATATATGCATCCAGTGCAAGAACGAAAGCTTCCCATTCAGCATATGTCGCTGTCTTAATGTCAGCAAGAATGGCCGTTACTTTGTCTGCGCCGAACAGATCGGCCAGCATAAGAGTGTCAACAACGTATCCGTAACCTTCAACATTGTAAGGGATACCATAATTGGTCACGCTGTCATTGGTCAGGTAGAGGTTTGTAGGAATAGCCTCTGTCATAGTCTTGAAAGCCGGATCAGTAGCTTTGCTCAGGTCAAGTGCGTATCCGCCTTCTACCCATTGTTTAAGCGCCTGAAGGTTCATGATGGAGAAAATAGTAGGCATGTTCTTCGAGTTCATCTCTGTGTTCAGTGCATCGGTGCTGTCCGTTCCGGAACCGAGAGAGAATACCTTGACGGTCTGTCCGGTCTCTGCGGAATAAGCGTCTACTGCTGCCTGGAGGGCGTCGGCATTCTCACCCTTGGTATTGAAAATATAGAAGTCATATGCACCGTTGGAAGCTTTCGTTGTTGCGGCAGCGGTTGTTTCGCCTGCAGCGGTTGTTGCTCCTGCAGCGGTCGTTGCCGCCGCCTTGGTCGTGCTTGTTGTAGAGTTTGAATTGGTACATCCGGTCACGAGCGCCAGCGCCATGACAGACACCACCATCAGAGATGTGAGCTTCTTTAGAATTTTCATGTTTTCCTCCTTTTTACTTTACCAGAAATAGCATTTTCCTTAAAACTGATACCTGCAGGAGTTCAGAAAGGATTGACGGATAGATTTGAGTTCAAGTCATTTTCTTTGTCATCCTCACTATAATCTCAATAACACGGCATGTCAAGCGGTTGTCATAAAATTTTTAAAATTTTTTTGAAATTACACAACGAGTCCTCGGGCGCCAAAAATGCCATCTCTTTTCATCTAACATGAGACGAGCTTTTGATATCTATTATATACATTGTGTACAAGTAAATATTAATGTCACGTATAACAAGAACTCTTTAGCACCCGTTTTTGTTCTATTCCTCTGTATTCATTATGTCAACCGCTTGTCATATTTATAACAGATTGTTGCGCAAATGCATTTTCAACTTCATCCAAGACAGCAAAAGGGCCCCTCATATGAGGAGCCCCCTGAAAACATCTATTTGTATAAACATGTCGCTGCAGGCAGTAACCTTTCGGGGCGTATCGGAGTGTATCGGGCCTTATTTCAGTAGTACGCCTTATGTCTCACTGTCTCTCGTCCATGAGTACCTGGGCCCGGTTCTGAATGAGCGCAGCTACCTCCTGTGCCGATTTCTGATCGGCAAAATAGGCTGCCGCTTCTTCCCGCACGACTGCGAATAACTCTGAATCGTAAATGCTGAGTGAATCCAGACCATCGACCAGGTTCCTATATGCCTGCGCTTCTTCTTCGGTCATTGTGGCCGCATTGATGAGTGTCGGATCACCTGCGTCCTTTACAATCATCGCCGCCTCTATCTGCGCTTCAAACGCGGTACGAAGAACCGGAATCTGATCGGACGTTTCCTGTACATCCGCACCGAGCATATATTTCACAAATTCCCAGCATCCCGGCTCACTCCCGGAAACGGAAGAAATAGCCCAAAGCGCATCAGGAGCACAAAGGGCGCTGCTTCCATCTGCCGATGGATAGCCGGTCACCGATACCGGGCCAGTGAATACCGCGGTCTCTCTGGCATAATCGGCCGCCTTTGAGATATGGAATTCTTTGAGAGCCAGTTCGCCGTTTTGTATCAGTATATCAGAGGCATTTGAGACAAAGGAACCGCCGGCCTCCATTTCCGCTTCACTCAAGCCGTACTCTTTTGCACATGCAAGAAGCTGAGTGAACAACTCAGAGTTGAAGTTTACCTGTCCGGTAGAGTAATTAACAAACGCATCATGTGACGCGACAAACAACGAACTCAGACGTACCCATTGAAGCGTATTACTCTTATTAAGGACCCGCATACCCTCCGGCAGAGAGTCGGCCATCGCAGCAAATTCATCCATTGTCCAGCCTTTTCTATCTCCAACTACAGAAGCCGAACCAACCAGACCGTCAATCGCGAACTCCGTGCATATCTGATAGAGTTTTCCGTCTGTCTCACAAATCTTGAAAATATTTGCAAGATAATCGTCTCTATTGAAATCGCCGTCTGCTGCCATCAATTCATTAAAGTCGATCAGGCAGCCTTTATCTGCATAGATGGAAAGCAAATCGGCGCTTCCCACAATGATGTCGGGTCCGTCTCCAGCAAGAATGTCCAGATTCATGGCGCTTTGAAGAGTCATGTATTCATCCAATCCGTTGTCAGTTGCCTCTGCATAGTAGTCCCGGATTTCAATTTGGTATTCTGTGCTCTTTTTGTTAAAGTCATAGACCGCTGATTGAATCATATTATCTGAACTGATTCCCATGCCGCCCACAGTAATTATTTGCTTGCCGACATTGGGATTCTTCTCCATCCTGCTTAAGAGAATCAGCGAAACCTCGCCTGACGGATTCTCAGAATACGAAATATTAGCCATCAGAATTCGGTCTTGTGAAAGAACGGCCATTCTATTGCCTGTATCTTCGGTCCGGACTATATCCAGATCCTTCCATTGCAGAAGGCTATGCTTCTCCTTCGTTTCTATATTCACCGTTTCTATACCGCTGCCGGATGTATAAGAGATACCGTCCGCCTCTGCATATATTTGGGGACCCCCGGTTGGGAAATATTCGGACAGATCGACAGGAGTTCCAAGTTCTTGTGCGCCGTTGTCGAGCGGATACAGGAGACACTCGAAGTTTCCACCCTTTTCTTCATTATATATATCACTTTCCGCATAAACTGTGTCTCCGATCAGGAATAAATTACCGGACAGACCCTCTTTATTTACGTCATACAACAAATCTCCCGAACGGTCGAATACGCTGATTATACCGCCAGCCCCCAGAAAATAGTTGCCTTCTGTATCAACAGCCATATTTGTCGGGGAACCCCCGTCCAAAGATACCGGTATCGAATTGCCTTTCATTTCACCTGTAACCCCGAATGTATATATCTGATACTCCAAAGCATCTTCAGGTGAATCAACTGCAGCAGCCGCTTCCTGATTGTTTGTCACAACACACACATTCCCGTCAGTATCACCCGAAGCACAGCAGATATTGTTTGCGGAGGTATCGAATACCTCACTTAAGTCTTTCTGAATTACCAGTTTGCCGGAGGCATCATAGAAAAGCAAAAAATAGTTGGTTGTATATTCCATGACTGATCTGGTTGATTCTTCTTCCGAAGTATCTGTAGTAACGCCAATAAGCATGCACACCCCATCCTGAGAAGGGGTAACGGAAATCACCTGGACTCCCTGGTTGTCTGCGGCTTCGTAAAATTCGAGTTCCTGTGACGAGAAATAAACCGCATCAGCTGCAACTGTGCCGGCCGTATCAGCTCTGCCGGTGCCGCCGGCGTCTGCTGCTGATGATAAATTATTGTCTTCTCCGGTGCCGTCCACAGTATTTTCAATACTGTTTTTCATGCAGCCTGCCGAAGCAAGCCCAAGCAGCAGACTCAGGACAATACTGATCACCGGAATAAATGTACGGCAGCTTCTTCTACCGGATGACATTCTGGCTGGTTTTATTGGAATACTCATTATAGTATCGCCTTTCTTTGTTGAATATATTGCATATATATTACTATAGTACACCCAAATTGAGCTCCTATCCGAACTGTGTCCAATAAAAAGATCCCGCCCGGAGCAAATTCCGGACGGGATCTCGCTAGAGACAAGAATTTGTCAATATGACGAGGTCGTCTACGCAGACAAATCTCTTCGTACATAATGGACGCTGCCAACAATACAGACTGCGGCGCCGATACAAATTCCCGCTGCAATTTCCGGAATTCCGATTCTCACACTCGAGAATATATTCACCGCGTCGCTGTAGTGAAAAGGAGTAATGTATTTAAGTCCGTCTAATTTCTCACTGAAATTGATGAACATATTCAAAAAATAGAGAAGGCTTGCGATGCCTATCCCAAGTCCAACATTATTCTTTTTGAGAAATGCAGATATTCCAAAACAAATACTTCCGATTTCCAGATGCATAATAAGCTGGGCCAGATGAAAAAGCAGCAGTTCCTTCCAAAGAAGCTCTTCCCCGATAGCATAGAAGGATAGAACACCGCAGGCCAGGCAAAACGTATCAAATATCAGAATCGCAGCAGCGGCTGCCAGCCATTTCTGAATCAATATACTGCCGCGGCTTTCTGATGAAGTGAATAGAAATTCAGCCGTATGATTGCCTTCTTCTTTGCTCAACATGCCTATTCCGATCATAGCTGCAAACATAGCGCCTCCCAGGGAGAGCATGACTCCGTCTTGAATTCCGTAAAATCCGATGGGTGTCGCAATGCTTATCTTATCCATCCCGAATGCAACAGAGAATTGACCCATCCCGGCAAACATTTTATCGATATCTGCGGATTGCGATTTAAACGGAGGATACAAAAGCATAAAGACGAAAATGCAAAGACCGATAGTCGATGCCCACACCAGGATTGTTTTTGTATTAAGTCTGAGTTCGTGCCCGGTAATTGTCATCATATACTCTCCTCCTTTTCATAAAGATTCAAAATAATATCTTCGAGGCTCGGCTCCGTAATTCGAATATCCGTCAAATCTGTCTGCCCCAATGCCAAAAGCAGCTGCTTCAAGTCACCTTGGAAAACAAACTGGATCCCGTCATCTTCTGTTATTACATTTGAAATTCCACTGATCTTCGGAAGTTTCTCCACACCGTTTAGCTGAATATTCTTGATCGTTTTTTGGGAAAAGACCTCAATATTATTCTCAGCAATCAGGCGGCCTTCCTTAACGATACCCACGCGGCTGCAGTTGTTTTGAATTTCCGGCAAGAAATGGGAGGACATCAAGATGGTTGCGCCTTCCTTCTGAAGCTCGTGTAAAAGAAGAAAAAACTCTTTCTGCATCAGCGGATCCAGTCCCGAAGTCGCCTCGTCCAGGATCAGAAGTTCCGGTTTATGCTGCATCGCACAGACAATACTCACTTTTTTCCGATTGCCCAGTGAAAGTTCCTCGATTCTTTTCTTCTTATCAATCGAAAAGCGTTCGCATAACCGTTCTGCTTCCAGGCGGCAGTCCTTATTGTGTAATTTTGCAGACAAATCAATGATTTCCTGCACCCTGAGCTGCTCATAGAATCTCGATTCGGACGGCATGTATCCGACTCTTCGCAGGATTTGATTCCGGTCCTTTCTGCAGTCGAGACCCAGTACAGATGCGCCGCCCCCAGAAGGATTGATCAATCCAAGCAGCGTACGTATCGTTGTTGATTTGCCCGCGCCGTTCGGCCCTACAAATCCATAAAAATCTCCGGCTTTAACGTTCATATTGATGTCAATTATCCCCCGGGCTTTACCGTAATACTTTGTAAGCATTTTCGTCTCAATGATATTCATACTCATTTGCTCTCTTTCTTCTCATTATATTTAGTGAGCAGTTGATTCAATTTTTTCGTGTCATTCATGTAGATCGTCTTAACCAGTATCCACACCATCCCAAAATAGATGATTATAACAAGGTCAAATATGGCAGCCGCGATTCCCGGGAGAGATTGAAACCAGTTAAAAACAAACTGCGCGCCAATCGTAAAAATGACCGGACCGATAATCCATCCTGCTGTGCGAATTCGATATTCTATTTTCCCGTATGTCTTTTTGCCGTAGAACAGGAGATTCTGCAGCCAGGCCATTACATATCCAAGAAGAAACATCTCAAAAATTATCAAAAACGGAACCGAATCTATTTTGTAAATCCACAGCATAAATCCATACAGCCACACGAGTGACATCCCGTAAGCACTCCCCAAAATCTCCGCATCTACTTCCGATTTGATCCATCTGCTGAATTTACTCATCTTCTTCGCCTCCCTTAAGAATTTCGCGCAGTCTTTTCGCATAGTGCCGGGAAACAACAATATGCTCGCCGTTCTTTAGTGTTGCATCAATTCGATTCCCCAGATTGCTCCGCAGGACTGTAATTTTCTTGATATCTACAATAAAGGATTTGTTGCAGCGAAAAAACGACATGGATTTTGTCTTGTCTTCCAGTTCCGTTAACGAGAACTGTATTTGATACGCCTCACTGTCCGTATAGGCAAAAACAACATTATCAACACACTCAAAATACAAAATATCCCCGTATTCCAGCAAGAACAGTTCTTTTCCCTTGCGTCCGGCAATACTTCTGTCAGCGCGATTCAGGTAATCAATGGCATGCGATAATTCAGCGGTCATTTCTCGATACCGGATAATAATTTCTTCCTCGCCGGATTCTATTTTCTCGGTTCGTATATTCACATATTCGCCCTCCTTCTGGCACTATATCCGTTTTTGATATAAATTACAGCAGTCAAAAGCCAACGTGCACTTTTCCCTCCTTATGTTACACATTTTTTCGTCTCCCGGCCACGATCATGATCACAGATAATGCACAATGAAAAAGGCTCCCTTCGCGGGAACCTCTATTAAGGTATTTATTATTAACTACTTATTAATAAAGTATCAGACAGCAAGAAACGCCAAAAGCTTACTACGGTAAATCTTATGTTCGCATTGTGTTAGCCGCTTTACATTGCCATAACCATAAAAGGTTCATTAATTTACCCCGGTCTAATCCTGGCCTAATTTCTGACTGGTATTCTGAAATCACAAACATGAGGAGGAAGAAAAAATGACGAAAAAAATAAAAACAATTCTTGCCGGGATTCTTACAGCAGGTATGTTGATAAGTGCTACCGCATGCACAGCTACTGATGCGGCCACTACAACAACAGCAGCAGCAACTACTACTACTACTACGGCCGCTGCAGCAGCAACTACTGCAAAAGCAACCGAGACAACTGCAGCCGCTGCAGCAACCGAGGCAGCAACAGCTTCCCTGAGCGGATCACTTGTACTGACAGGATCCACATCGATGGCCGATGTTACAACAGCTTTAGCAGAAGCTTTCATGGCAGCTAACGGAGATGTAACCGTATCTGTCGGCGGCAACGGTTCAGGTGAAGGCCCTACAGCAGTTAATGACGGCACAGCACAGATCGGCTTACTTTCAAGAGATTTGAAAGCAGAAGAAACACCCGAAGCTTTTGACAAAGTCATCATCGGGTATGATGGAATTGCCGTTATTGTTAATGCAGCATCTGGTGTAGATTCTCTCACAACAGATCAGATCACTCAGATTTTTTCCGGCAAGATCACAAACTGGAAAGATGTCGGCGGTGTTGACTCTAAAATTCAGTGTATCGGACGCGAAGCCGCATCCGGAACAAGAACTGCTTTCGAAGAACTCATGAAGGTCAAAGATCTTGCTGTTTATTCAGAAGAGCAGAACTCCACCGGAAACGTGAAGCAGGCAGTATCCGCCAACCCCAACGCCATCGGATACGTATCACTCACATCAGTGGACACAACAGTAGTTGCTGTAAAGCTTGACGGTATTGTTCCTTCAGAAGAGACAGTAAAGACCGGCGAATATACTCTCCAGCGCCCATTCGTTATGATTACCAAGGCTGGTACTACAGATGCACTTGCCAAAGCTTTCCTGGATTATGTGTTCAGCGATGCAGGAATGAAGATTGTTGCTGACGACGGTGTTGTACCGAATCCCGGCAGAAGCTAATAGAAACAGCGACAAACTGATTCGAATTTTGTAATAACAAGATATCCAATGTCCATTATTCCAAAAAACAGGAAAGCAGTCGGCTCAGGGAGCCGACTGCTTTCTTTATGTTTAGTACAGGAGGAAAGACCCAGGTGTCATCTGACATAGTTTGCGTAAACTATACGACAGAATTCTTCTTTGTTTTTCTGATAATGATTACCAGAGCCGCTGCGCTCACGACCAGAGCAACACCAATCTGTACTTTGTAGGTCGCAGATTCACCGGTTTGCACGATCGCAGCAGCATCAACAATAGCAGCCGGTGTGGCCGCAGCTGCAGTGGCGGCCGTTGGTACGGATGTTGGTACAGCAGTTGGCGTCGGGGATGGCGCAATCATTATGCGGCTTCCCTTAACATAGGTTACGGCTCCGTTTTGTGTAGTTAAAGCGGTAATGTACTCAGCCAGAATATCCGCCAGCGAACCATTCAGACTGACCTGCTCTTTGCCTGCGAACATTGTATATCCGTCGCCTCCGACTGCCATAAAGTCATTCGTTGCCAGATTATATGTTTTGGCCGGATCAATAGGAATTCCCGCAACCAGGACATTGGTAACTTTGTTGCCGCCTGCCTGTACGATTATCTGATAACTCATTCCAGCGACATGCGGAAATTTTCCCGCTGAATTCGGATAGTCTGCTACTCCAAATGTCAAAGCATTGATAATGTCCTGACCGGTAACCTTGATCACGGTCAGAAGATTGCCGAACGGCAGAACAGTCAGGACTTCACCCATTGTGATATCTCCTGCGTCAATGGAGGCACGGATACCGCCGCCGTTTGTCAGAGCGACATCCGCTCCCGACTCCGCAATCATCGCATCGGTTATCAGATCGCCAAGGTTGGTCTCACCTACACGAACATGGTCTCTGAGACCGTCAAGCTCCGACGTAGTTTTTCCCACAACAATATTCAATACCGCACTGTTTTCCGCATCGAGCGCAGTTATTTTGGCCTGTATTACAGGGTCCGGCGTATAAGCTGCCGCCTCATCAAATGTGATCAGGTCTGCTGTTATGCCGGTTACCACCTGCGAAGAAATTGTAATCTCAACATGTCCGATATTCTGCATTTGTTCACCGGCCGAAACAATCATTGTACTGCCTTCGAGCTTGCCGGCCGGAAGTAATGTATGGCTGTGACCGTCAATTATCAGATCAATGCCCGTAACCTGACTGGTAACAGTAAAGGTATTGATTGGGGACGATGCATCCTCTCCCAGGTGGCTGAGCAAAATAATAACATCAGCACCCGCCAGCTTAAGTGCCGCAACCTGAGCATTAGCCGTTGCCACGACATCTGTAAAGGTAATGCCGGCAGTATTGACCGGATTCGATTTTGTCTTAGTTTCAGGGGTTGCCAGTCCGAAAACGCCAACCTGGTATGTTCCCATATCGAATATTTTATTAACGGCAAAAGGATCAGTGCCCGTGGCATCTTCAATAACATTTGACGCCAGCATGGGAAATCCTGCCAAAGACTGCATATTCTTCAGCTGAGCAAAACCATAATTGAAATCGTGGTTTCCAGGAACAAATCCGTCAACTCCCAGATCATTCATCAGACTGATAATATTTTCCCCGTCCGAAAGAGTTGCGAAATTCGTGCCGTGAGTCGCATCGCCGGCATCAAATACAAGCACATTACCTTTCGATTCATAGTCATTGATTATACTTTTGTATTTAGCGGCACCAATCGTACCGCCGTCGCTTGCCGTTGCATCCTGTTCGATATGACCGTGTATATCATTCGTGTGAAGAATTGTCAAAGTCTCAATCGCCTGCGGCTTCAAGTCAACTGTTTCCGCAGGAAGTGATGCAGTTACGGATGTTGTCTCTTCCGGTGTTACAGCTTCTGTTACTGTAGTTGGAGCCGTGTCGCCTGACTGTGCCTGCACCTGTACGGCAGTCAGTTGTGTCAGCATGAGTATTATTGCCATAGCACATCCCAAACGTTGCAGAAATTTACTTTTCATAATTCCATCCTTTCGTTTGCGCGTCATGTTCTCGTTCACCAGAAGCTTTCGTTTTTCTGCTGTCCATGAAAATATTTGAGATCCGGAAATTTCACATGTGTATTTTGTAAATTAATTATACTCTCAAATAATATTAAGACAATCAATAAAACTGCAATCTGTTCATTTTGCATTATTGGAAAATGAACTGTATGTAGGCAGCAAAAATGATATAGTGATACCAAATATCAAGATCATCGAGACATAATTATCTGCTGGATTCATGTGAAAGGAGTCAATATGCAGGACTTCCCTGAATACATTGATAATCTTCCCAATCTATGCGGCCGTGAACGGGAAATTGAAGAGGCAATCAGAAGTTCAAAGGCGGCCGGACCGCTGTACCGGAAAAATACGACGGCCGGTTCAACGAAGATTCGTGCAGCTTTTGCTATCGAATTACACATGCACCAGCCGTTAATCCCGGCAGGCGGCGACGATATACGAACCGCCCGGATCATCGGCAACCTTGAATACATGGATAATAACCGGGGGACGGGCGACAATCATAACGCGCCCGTATTCCGCTGGTGCTATAAGCGTATGGCTGAATTTGTACCGGCTCTTATACAGGAAGGCTTCCAGCCCCGGTGCATGCTGGAATACTCCGGGACTCTGCTGCACGGACTTCGTACGATGGGCGCCGACGATGTAATCGACGCGCTCAAATCAGTCACCAGTGAAGCGGCATCCACAGGATCGATCGAATGGGTGGGCTGTACATGGGGACATGCTGTGGCTCCCTCGACACCGGTACAGGACTTCCGGCTTCATGTGAAGGCGTGGCAGCATCATTTCGCAGCGATCTTTGGTCTGGAGGCTCTCGGCCGTGTACGCGGATTCTTCCCTGCCGAGATGGCGCTCCCCAATCATCCTGACGTAGCATATGAATTCGTCAGGACTCTGGTTGACTGCGGATATGAGTGGGTCATGGTACAGGAAAATTCCGTCGAACAGCTTTCCGGGGCTCAAATCGAGAACAGGCACCTGCCTCACAGGCTGGTCTGCAGAAATTCTGCCGGACAAACCGCTGAAATCATCGCAGTCATCAAGACTCAGGGCAGTGATAACAAGCTAGTCGCACAGATGCAGCCTTACTACGAAGCAAAGACGCTGTCCCGCACGACGCTTGCCGGAAGAGAGATTCCACTCTTAGTTACACAGGCGGCTGATGGCGAGAACGGCGGCGTGATGATGAACGAATTTCCGCCGAAGTACCACGATGTTATCCGGGAATGCTCGGGAACTGAAGTTCCGATTATGAATGTTACGGAATATCTGGAGCTGATTGCAGAACTCGGGATCAGCCGGGACGATCTGCCGATAATTCAGCCCGTCTCCCAACACCGCATCTGGGCAGTCATGACACCCGGTAATAATGGCCGCGAACGGCTTGCAGAGGCAATAGCCGGAATCAGGGGATCGGACGCCCGGTTCCACGTAGACGGCGGCAGCTGGACTGACGATATATCCTGGGTACACGGTTACGATAATGTACTTGCACCCATGGAAAGAGCCAGCGCCCGATTCAGTGAAATGATGCTGGTCCCCGGTGTGCCTACCAGTAATCCGCAGTACAGGGAAGCATTGTTCCAATTGCTTACGGCAGAAACCAGCTGTTTCAGATACTGGGGTCAGGGCATCTGGACTGAATACGGCGTCGAATTAGCACACAGAGCAGAAAATGCAGCAAGCCGGTTCCACTGATTATTATCAGCAAAATCGGCTCGCATTGCATAAGATACATAATATTTGATAGAAACGGTTATGTATTTCTTATTTCTTATTCTTTTTGGCGGCGGCACGCTTGCGGATGTTGCGTTCACGTGTGTTTTCAAAGTGAGCTCTCACTTTAACTTCTTTAAGTGTACCTTCTTTTGCCACCTGTCTCTTGAATTTGCTTAAGGCTGCCTCTAAGGATTCAGGATTGGATACTGTTACTTTAGCCACTAATTATTTCCTCCATATCATGCATTCATTTATTATCGTATTTCTGGATATCTCTCGGCCGGGGATTTGCAGATTATCTGATTACGCTGACCTTGCCGCCAACAGTGTATCATTTGCCGGCACCTAAAACGATGCGGTAAGGCTTGTCTTCGAAATCATCACTTCCTTCTGCAAAAGTAGGCAGACCGTTCCATGGTTCCATGCAGAAGAACGGTGCTTTCTTCCCGGGCAATCCGCATCATAACCATTATAATCGATATTGAATTCTGTGTCGCTCATTTTTTTCTTATTCTTATAGAAATTGCTGAAAAGACTCTCTTTATCTGTATAAAAAAGAGGCAAATCTTCAGACTTTTCGAATTTCAGAACATATTCTTCTGCAGAACCGTCCGTCGAAAAACCCGGATAGCGCTGACAAAGGGGAACAGGACAGGTGCATGACCACTCCAGTACGCTTTGTCACCGGTCCATACATATTCTTTGCCATTACTCTGATAGGAAATTAATTCACCACCCATCGCATCGACTATCGCTTCCGATGCGCCGATTCTAAGTGTTTCTTGCATGGATCAAAGTCACCTCTTTCATACGTACATTTTGGCATTATACCATGTTCCAGCTGCAGATTGGTCAAAAACCTTGTTTTTTGTATGCACTTTTTTCCGGCACGGGAATTCCACGGTCATATCTGCGGGATGATTTTCATAATTAGTGATTGGCGGTATAATAATTCATATAGACTTTCTGCCGATTATGCTGCTGAAATAACTTATCTGATAATAATTTCCGGCAGAATTACCCGAATAATACTCACCGGTCTGATACGAAAGGCGGATTACTATGTGCGGTCGATATTACATCGATGACGGAGAAACCATTGCCGAAATGCGAAAAATCATAGAAGAAGTGAATAAACGGCATCATGACACCCCACAGGGTTCTTCCTTGAAAACCGGAGAAATCCGTCCGACTGACACAGTACCGGTGCTCGTAGAGCAGCAGCAGTCGGCATCTCCCATACTCATGAGATGGGGGTATCCTAAATGGCAGGGCAGCGGTGTAGTGATCAACGCCCGGGCCGAGACAGCCTCAGAACGGCCCATGTTTCGGACAAGTATCCGCCGGATGCGCTGCATTATACCCGCAACCGGATTTTTTGAATGGGATCACACCGAAGGGCATCCCAAGTCCAAGTTCCTTTTACAGCGGCAAGAGACGCCGATGCTTTATATGGCCGGTCTTTACTCGTTTTTTGAAGATCAAAAAGGCGGTCAATACTCGGCCTTTGTCATACTGACGGTAAGTGCGAATGCAGCCATTAGTCCGATTCATGACCGTATGCCTTTGATTATTGATATTGGACAGAACGACCGCTGGCTGCATGATGAACAGTACGCCATGACACAACTCACCGCCCCCTGTCTTGCTGAGCTGACTGCAATTAAGTCTTGAAAACAGAAAATCAGTCAACCTGAGCCCAGAGGTATCAATAATGAAAATAATAAACTTTGGATCCCTTAATATAGATTATGTATATTCTGTCCCGCATATGGTTAAAGGCGGAGAGACCATATCATCTGAAAGCCTCTCAACTTTTTGCGGAGGAAAGGGACTTAACCAGTCGATTGCCGCTGCAAGGGCGGGCGCAGAGGTTTATCATGCCGGCATGATCGGACATGACGGCGGCATCCTGCGTCCCGTACATAATTCGAAAAGCACATGAGAAGCAGGCACATGTTGTCCTGAATCCTTCGCCTATCAAGCCGGAACTACTATCTTACCCTTTGGAACTTGTCGATCTGCTGATTCTTAATGAAATAGAGGGAGCGATGATACAAGGCGGCGATGACATCACAGACGGTAAAGACTTACTTTCCGGTCTCGCTTCACGTTTTGAGTCAGCCGAGATTGTCTTAACCCTGGGAAAAAACGGCGTCTGGTACCAAAAGAACGGTATGAAATCCAGCCACGGCATCTATGATGTTGCCGTTGTCGACACGACGGCAGCCGGAGATACTTTTTGCGGATATTTCATCGCCGGGCAGTCAATGGGACTTTCCATATCCGAGTGTCTGAAAAGAGCAAGTATTGCAAGCAGTATAGCCGTGTCAAGAAAAGGCGCGGCAGCCAGCATTCCCTATCTTAATGAAGTACTGTCTTTTGAGCAGGCAAAATAGGCCCCATGTGAGTTTCCATAAATTAATTGTTAATAACATAGCAAAAAGAGATGAAGTTTGGTTAACTTAACCTATAATGGAATCCCCGATGATCCGTTAAGCAATTAAACAGTTGGAGAAAAATGAAAACAGTAATTATTGCCGAAAAGCCAAGCCTCGCCAGAAACATCGTAAACTCCATCGGAGGTACGTTTAGAAACAATGGCGGCTGGTACGAGAATGACGCCTACTGTGTGACATACGCATTCGGTCATTTGTTTACCTTCTTCGATGTCGAAGACTATACGAAATCGCAGGACAAAAGATGGAAACTTGACATTCTGCCTTTCATTCCGCAGCGGTACTGGTACAAGCTCAAAGAAGAAAAGGGAATCAGGGAACAGTTTCTTAAAATAAAGGCGCTAGTGGAGCGCGACGACACGGATCTGCTGGTTAATGCAGGCGATGCCGATAATGAAGGATCATATCTGGTGGATCTTATCATCGAAGCGGCCGGTGCCAAAAAAGCGATAAAACGGCTTTGGCTGCCGGAGCAGACGGAAGATACCATCCGGAAAGCCCTTGCGGCTCTCCCCGACAATGAAAAATACAAGCCATATTCTGATGCCGGCCGCGGCCGCGCGGAACTCGACTGGGCGATGGGAATTAACTATACCCGTTTCCTGACGCTCAAATGCGGACAGACTGTATGGGCTGGCCGTGTTCTGGTCCCGATTACCAAAGTAATCTACGACCGCGAACTCGAGATCCGCGCTTTCGCATCCGAAGACTATTACCAGGTACAGTCAGAGACCGAAATCGACGGCGTCAAGCTACTGCTTGAATGTCCCCGCAAATATGATCTATCTGAACTCGACGAAGCGAAAGCCAAAGCAGATCTTCTCAACTCGAGCCCCTGCAAAGTCGTATCCGTTACCAAAAAGCAGATCGAAATCAAGCGTCCAAAGCTTTTTTCCCTGTCAAATGCACAGGGTCTGCTGTCCAAGCGATATAAGATCGGCATGAAAGAGTCCCTTGAAATGATTCAAAAGCTCTATGAAATGGGCTACATTACATATCCCAGAACGAATACAGAATATCTGGCAGAGGAAGAAAAAGAAAAAGTCGCACTCCTCATAAAGACATACAGTATGTATGACATAGCTTTTCGCGACGATAAAACAGTCTTTGACAGCAGCAAGGTAGAATCTCACTCGGCTCTTATGCCGACGGTCAAAATTCCGGATCCGAAGGCCCTGAACAAGCAGGAAACACTGGTATACACGACGATCCTCCGGCGTTTTCTGGCGGTATTCGCAGCTGACCCGTGTCTCTATGACCGTACGGAAGCTACTATTCACTGTGCCGATGAAGAGTTCCGTGTCAAGGGCGACGTACTTGTCCAGGAGGGATTCCAGAAGTACGAGAAGCCCGACAAAGTATCGGACATCCTGCCGCGCCTTGAAGAGGGCGATGTCATCGCAACGAAGTTTGTTCCGAAAAGAAAGAAGACAAAAGCGCCTTCCCGCTTCACTGTTGATTCTCTGAACAAATATCTCAAAAACCCGTTCAAGGCTGAAATCGATGATATTGATTCAGACCAGGACGATGCCGAGTATTACAGGCAGTTATTCAAAGGTATCGAGATCGGAACGGAGGCCACAAGGACATCCATTATCGGGAATGCAATCAAGTATGTATATATTTCGATTAAGGATAACAAATACCAACTCGAACCGGCCGGCGAGAATCTGATTCAAGTACTTGACCGGCTGCACATCAATTTGTACAAAGAAAAAACAGTCGAGACAAACCAGTGGCTTAAGCAGATCAGCCGGGGTGAGATGACTCCGACCGAGGCGGTATCACGCGAAGCAGAGGAGCTGAAAAGAAACATTCTCAACAATACGGAAGTAATCCCTGCACCTGTATCGACGCACGAACTGCCTGAGAACTGCCTCGGGCTTTGCCCGGTATGCAACCGGCCTGTCTACGAAAACAGCAAGGGCTACTATTGCTGCGGATATAAGCTGGGCTGCAAATTTACACTTTGGAAAAACGACCGGAACCTGGAAGAAAGCGAAATTGTAATAGACTCTGAACTTGTTAAAGAGCTGCTTCAGAAAGGCTGTGCTGCACGGGTTGAATCCAATCTGAAATTAATAGTAAACAAGGAAAAGACCCGGGCCATTCTTACCTGTGAAAGAGCACTTGAATAGCAGCGAGGAAATCTTCGAAAAGGCAGCCGACTGTTTTCAAGAGAAATCGCCTGAGGGATAGCGTGTTTCCGACAAAAAGCCCCGCAGGATTGAATTAAATACTTCAGGATTGTCTATATTGGCACAGTGCCCTGCATCCGGTATCAGCACATACCGGGAGTCGGGTTCCAGGTCGTGCAGTACTGCTGCAGCATCCCTGGCCAGTTCCCTATCATGTTCTCCACATACTATAAGAAATGGATACGGCATCGGCGTGTCTTTTTTCTCAAAAAGAGCATTCATATTAGACATCGCCGGAAATGATGCTCTCCTGAACTTCTGTATCCCCCGGCCGAATACTTCACGGAACCGGTCACCGCCGCCCGTCTCATTAATTATGAAGCGGCGGAATTTCTTCATCGAAAAGATCAGATACAGCGCAAACATGACAATGTTTTGTCCTTGCGCACGCAGAATTTTGTCGTTTGCTTTGTGGATCGAGTAGCCGCCGATAATAGTTACCGAAATTGTCTTGCCGGCATAACGGGCGGCAAAAGCCTGTGCAATCAGCGACCCAAGCGAAACCCCCACGACATGGCATTTACTGATCCCAACTTCGTCCAGGATCATCTTCATAATAAGAGGAACGTCAGCAGTCGTCGCTTTCGTACCCTTTGCCTCACTATTTCCGTGTCCCGGGAAATCCATCAGAAGCAGCTGGTAATCATCACAGAATGCCTCAATCTGCTCTTCGAAAATCTCTGCATCTGCAAAAGCCGGGTGCAGAAGAAAAATTGTTTCTTTCCCGCTGTTGGGCAGGAAGTAATAGGCAATTTGAACGGTATTATAAAGGACAAATTGTTTCTGCCCGAAAAGATTATTCATGTCCTGGCACCTCGATTTCCTTTTCTGTTTCTCTTTTCATATCTCTTTCGATATCTCTTTCGATTTCTCTTTCCATTTGCCTGAACCACATAAGCGTCTGCTCGTGCTGAAGTATTCCCAGATCCAGGGTCCTGAGCTGGAATTTTGCTATATCCCTGGTTCTCTCCGGGAAGACAGTCTTCCCGCTTTCTATCTGTACAGTCTTGTATTCACGGACTGTATTCTCAAGTTCCAGGATACTCTGACGGCATATAACCAGACGGTCGGCCGGTGATACAAGCCCCAGGAAAAACATTTTTGTCATAGCCTGTGACTCCATCCGCGAAGCAGATACAGGTGTCAGCATCCACTGCGAAAAGTAAGCTCTCCCCTCCTCTGTTATGGAATAGATCTTCTTTCTGCGCCCATTCTCAACCGTATCATAAACCTGGACGAGCACCTTGCTTTCCAGCTTCTTGAGAGCAGCCTGAATGCTGCCAAGACTCGCACTGAAAAAAGGCGACACCTTCTGCTCAAGCGCACGCTTTATATCATACTGTGTTACATTTCGCATCAGCAGGAATCCCAGAATTACGTAATCCAATATACTCGCCTCCTCGTGATATATCGATAGGATAACATACCTAATAGGTATATGTAAAGTCAATCAGGCACATATCTTTTCTTTCACAGACATGAGAATACTTAATATCCTGGTCAGTTTCTGATAAGATATTAGAGGATACTTAGGCTTTGCCAGACTAGCAAATGCCGGGGAAGAATAATGAAAGTTCGGAGGGAAATTACTCTGGAAAATAACAGTATCATTTACCGCGAGAGTCCGCCCATGAGAATAATTGCCCGCATCCGCACGGATTTTCCGGAAAAATTCGGAATTCCACGCCAGAGCGGACTCGTAAGCGACCTCCGGGCGACCATTGTATTCGAACCGGAATATAGAAATCCGGATTCGCTTCGCGGGTTGGATGGCTTCTCTCACATATGGATTATCTGGGAGTTCTCTGAGACCCTGCGCAGTACATGGTCGCCTACCGTTAGGCCTCCGCGCCTCGGAGGCGAACAGCGAATGGGCGTTTTTGCCACGCGGTCTCCTTTTCGTCCGAATGCGATAGGCCTCTCCTCCGTAAAGCTCGACAGCATCGAGATGAATACCGATCTCGGTCCGGTTCTTCTCGTATCCGGAGCTGACCTGATGGATAACACACCGATATACGACATCAAGCCTTACCTTCCATACACCGACAGTCATCCGGATGCATCCGGGGGATTTGCCGACCCTCTTCTGGAATACATATTAGAAGTGGAATTCCCTGAAGAATGGCTAAGCCTCATTCCCGAGGCGCGCCAGCAATCGCTGATCCAAGTGCTGTCGCTCGACCCGAGACCGGGTTATCAGAATGATCCTGACCGTATATATGGACTTGCATTTGCAGGATTCAACATCCAGTTTACAGTGCAGGACACAAAGCTTGTTGTGTGCAGCGTCGTTCCTGCCTGAGAAATATAAGTATTAATATCAGGCGGTTGCCCTGTATGTAAAAGACCTTTCATCACTGGTCATTTCGATAGAAACGGCTTTTTTTGCACTGAGTATCTCTTTCATAACACTTCTGACAGCTTTGAAAGAAAAAGCCATATCCGTCAGCAGGGACTCATCTTCGCCCTCATATTCCCGGATCATCCTGAGTAAATCAAAACTGATCTCAGCTCCTCTGAGATCTGCGCCACTGTACTCTGCCGCTCGGCGGAAGACGGATTGTTCACCCATACTCAATAGACCGAGGCTCTTTTTGAGTAGAATATTCTTAATTTTCACATGCAGAACCATCTCATACAGCGTATGCAGAATCATTGATTTTTGTGTGTACGGTGTTTTCGCGTGATATTTGCAGAAATAATCGCATAAAAAATGGCAGACTACACCGGACGCCATGGAACGTTCCCAGTCACCGCCTGCCGGATTCAGCGCCTTCATCAGAAAACACTTATATATACTTCTTGTCTCCTCATAAAAATGCTTTCTGGATGCAAATTTTGAAATATCCGGGAAGACGTTGCCAAACACAAAGGCTCCCCATATCAACCTGAAAGAATCCTCTTTGCTTTTCGCGGTGGTGTGATAATAATAATTGCCTACTTCAATATGAGAAAATACTATCAACGTAATACCTCACCTTCTGCTTCACATCCTGTTTGAGGCATCCATGGCAAGCGTGGACCGCAAGCACTCATCAGGCAGCATAGTGAGCTGAAAACAAAGAGGGCTGCCCTTCATTTTTTCCGATGCATAGCTTAAGCCATTCGTCTTTTCATCTAAAAGCGGGTGGTCAATCTGCTGCGGATCACCAAGGAGTACAACCTTGGTTCCTTTTCCCACGCGTGTGATAATGCCCTTAACCTGTTTGGGGGTCAAGTTCTGAGCCTCATCAATTATCAAAAAAGTATTGGTAATGGAGCGTCCGCGAATAAAATTCATTGCTTCGGCCGTTATGATCCCTCTGTCAAAAAGTTCATCGATTTTATCCCTGAGTTCCTTTTCATTCTTATAACGCTCTTTTTCATTCCGATCGACCAGAATTTCCAGATTGTCAATTATGGGACGAAGGAAAGGAGCGATCTTTTCCTGTTCTGAGCCCGGCAGGAATCCAATCTCTTCATCAAACTGGACATTGGGCCTTGTGACGAGAATTTTTCTATATCTCTGATGTTCCTGCTCCAGAACCTGCTCGAGTCCTGCCGCAAGCGAATAAAATGTTTTGGCTGTTCCGGCCGATCCTTTAATAATGACCAGAGGAGCCGACTCTGCATCCTGCATCAAGGCTTCCTGGAGGAATCGCTGCCCGACATTTTTAGGTTTAACACCAAAAGGCTCCTCTTTCAGACTTTTTAAGGGAACAATTTTCTCTCCGTTAAAGCGTCCGAGCATCGTCTTGTTTTCGATTGTTTCTGAGCGGATGATGAAAAACTGATTCTGTTCAGGGACAACATGAACTTTTTCATTCCCATCCAGCCTGTAGATGTAATTCGTTCCGATCCCCTTTTTGTTGAATTCACTCATTGCTTTATCAGAAGTATAGACATCCATTCTGCCGGTATATTGTTCCACAAAATCGGGAACCTGTTCCGTGGTAAAGTCTTCTGCCGTTATCCCCAACATCTGGGATTTGAGTCGAACAATGATGTCCTTGGTAACAAGTATTACCTTCTCGTCCTTCTCCATCAATCCTTTGCAGACTTTAAGAATACGATTGTCATTTGATTCATTATGAAAGCCATAGGGCAGTACCACTGATGAGAAATTTGCTTCGATTTTGATAGTTCCGCCGGATTTTAGTATGATTCCCTCAAAAAGACTGCCGACCTGCCTCAATTGTTCCAGAAGTCGAATGGTCTCGCGTGCGTTTGTACCTCGTTCCCCATCGTCGTTTTTAATCTTGTCCAACTCTTCCAATACGGCAATCGGAAGAACCACATTGTTTTCCTCAAAGGAATACAGCGCAGTAGGTGACTGAATAAGTACATTGGTATCCAGCACATAGTTTTTCTTCATAGGAACCTCCAATCTCATCAACATCTAACTACATTTATAACAATATCAGCCCATCGGCACTATCGAACTACGATAAAGACTAGGTTAAGGGGACGTAATTCTTTACATTCCTGATAACAATAAAAAACACCGATCGCCTAAGCTATCGGTGTCTGTCAAATAAGTATTGCAGAGTATGCAAATAGTTATACTGATTCAGATAAGATTTCGCGTCTTAGTTCAAGGATGTGTTCTTCAATCGTTTTTATCGTTGTAATGAAGGCTGCATCGTCCTTTCCTGAAGGGTCTTCGAGTCCCCAGTCCGTTCGCTTTTCACTGGGAAGATAAGGGCAATTGACATTACACCCCATGGTTATTACGATATTTATTGGCGGAAGTTCCGCAATCAGTTTGGAGTGCTGTGTCTTCTCCATATCAATATTATATATCTGCTTCATCAGCCGGACCGCATCCTGATTAATTTGCGGTTTTGTTTCGGTACCGGCTGAATAGCTCTCAAAAGCATCGGAAGCCAAGTGCTTCCCTAACGCTTCCGCAATCTGAGACCGGCAGGAATTGTGTACACATACAAAAGCAACGTTTTTCATAAATCCCTCAATTTCTCCCCTTTGATCTCTTCCGGACTCCATGCGATGACCGCAAATTTACCCTTTGCATGCTCATCCACCTTATTAATCCACTCGATTTCATTGCTGGCCTTGGCAGACAACATCTGATTTGTCGTTCCGCAGCGATAGAGTGATGAGTTAATGACCCACCAATTGGCAGCAATGCCGGCTCTTTTCAGGTCTTCTTCCAAACGCATGGCTTCATACACCGGGGTCGCTTCAGCAAGCGTGACAATGATAACCTCGGTCTCTTCGGCGTTGCGAAGCCTCGGCAGCAGCTTTCTCGCGGATTCTGGAATGTCACCTTGAGAACGTTTGATCTCCTGGTTGTAGCTCTGCGTCGAGTCCAGAAGGAGAAGTGTGTGTCCTGTCGGTGCCGTGTCAATGACGACCACCTGATTTTCTGCCTTTTCAACAATCTCTGCAAAAGCTCTGAATACGGCGATTTCCTGGGTACAGGGAGACCTCAGGTCTTCTTCAACATAGGCAATATCATCTGCAGACATGGTTTCCCTTGCTTTGGAAAGCACTTCATCCTGATACTTTTTGAGCTCGGCCTGTTCATCAATATGACTCATCGTAATTCCTGTGCTCTCATCGATAACGAACTTGAGGTGGGCTGCCGGGTCAGTCGTTGTCAGATGAACCTTCCTGCCTCTTGCCGACAAACCAAGCGCGATTGCTGCTGCGATGGTGGTCTTGCCCACACCGCCTTTGCCCATGGTGAAGATGACTTTTTTATTGCTATTGTACAGATCATCGATGACGTCTTTGAGCTGCGGGATGGTTTGTGATTTCAATTTCTCATCACTGACAACATAATGATCGGAAACCAGAAGTGCCCGTACGTTATCCATTCCGGTAATGTTGTAGGCACGAAGCGGAATGGTATAGAGTGGAATGTCCAGGAGGCCTTTCGGCATCTTTGACAATGCCTTCTGCTGCTTTTTGTATAAGCTTTCGGAAAGGGAATCATCAAAAGAAGTCAGCACACCATTGATGACAAGAATCTGATTGTTTACTCCAATATCGGCAAGTTCATTGGAAGCTCTCTCAGCTTCTTTAAGAGGGGCCATTTCAGGGCGTGAAACAAGAATGAGCGTCGTTAATGATCCGTCAGCCAAAGTTGCAACGGCATTTTTATAGACTTCCCTCTTGCTCTCAAGACCGGAAAGTTGTCCCAGGCATGAGGCCCCGTGCGTACTTTCGCTGATAAAGTTGCTCCATGCGGAAGGAAGCTGCAGCATCCGTAAGGTATGGCCCGTGGGAGCCGTATCAAATAAGACGAAGTCATATTCTTCCTGAAGATTCTTATCTGTGATAAAGTTGGAAAACTCATTGAAAGCCGCTATTTCAACTGTGCAGGAACCGGAGAGCTGTTCCTCCATATTATTCAGCACAGAATCCGGCAGCTTCCCGCGGAAAGGGGCAATTACGCTTTCCCTGTATTCGGCGGCTGCCTGTATCGGATCAAGGTTAGCTACGACAAGATTGGGAACCT
>Ga0209540_10001003_pt1 | contig 22707 bp, 16 predicted proteins | sample BarGraIncu01121A_FD_184501 | JGI IMG/M metagenome (GOLD analysis project Ga0209540, IMG submission 184501) | Arctic peat soil microbial communities from Barrow, Alaska - Barrow Graham LP Incubations 011-21A (SPAdes) (version 2) | ecosystem: Environmental > Terrestrial > Soil > Wetlands > Peat... | reverse complement strand
GCACCGCCATTGCTTCTAATAGGTGACTCTACCTGGAGGATCGAAAATGGACAACAACGCCGCCTACCGCGCCCCTTACCGGGCCGTTCTCGAACGGGCCTTCGCCCACGCGCTGGCGCACCTGGAAAACCTGGATCGGGCGCCCGTCGCGGCCACGGCGACGCTGGCCGAGCTGCGCGGGCGCCTGGGCAAGCCCTTGCCGGACGACGGCCTGCCGGCGCCGCAGGTCATCGACGAGCTGGCGGCCGATGTGGCCGGCGGCATCCTGGGCAGCGCGGGGGGACGCTTCTTCGGTTGGGTGATCGGCGGCACGACACCGGGCTCGCTGGCCGCGGACTGGCTGACTTCGGCCTGGGATCAGAATGCCGGGCTCTACGCCGCCGGGCCGGCCGAGGCGGTGATCGAAGAGGTCTGCGGCGCCTGGCTGAAGGACCTGCTCGGGCTGCCGGCCGGCGCCAGTTTCGCCCTCGTCACCGGCTCGCAGATGGCCCACGTGGTTGGCCTGGCGGCGGCGCGCCATGCCCTGCTGGCCCGCCGAGGCTGGGACGTCGAGAGCCAGGGGCTGGCGGGGGCCCCGCCCATCCGCGTTCTGAGCAGCAGCGAGCGTCACGGCACGGTCGAACGGGCCTTGCGCCTGTTGGGGCTGGGGACCGCCTGCGTGAGCGACCTGGCGGCCGATGAGGCGGGCCGCCTGCCGGCGGACACGCTCGCCGCCGCGCTGCGGGCCGAGGCGGAGCGCCCGACCATCCTGCTGCTGCAAGCGGGCGACCTGAACATCGGCGCCTACGATCCGTTCGCCGAGCTGATCCCGCTCGCGCACGCCCACGGCGCCTGGGTGCACGTCGACGGCGCGTTCGGCCTCTGGGCGGCCGCCAGCCCGGCCCACCGCCACCTGCTCGCCGGCGTCGAGTTGGCCGATTCGTGGGTGACCGACGGCCACAAGTGGCTGAACGTGCCCTACGACTCCGGCTATGCCTTTGTCGCCGATCCCGCTGCCCACCGCGCCTCGCTCTCACACCGGGCCAGCTACCTGACGCACGCCGAGGAGGCACGTGACGAGCTCGATTGGAACCCGGAATGGTCGCGGCGCGGGCGCGGCGTGGCGACCTACGCGGCGTTGCACGAGCTGGGCCGGCGCGGCGTGGCCGATCTTGTCGCGCGCACCTGCCGCTACGCCCACGAGCTGGTCATGCGCATCGGCTCGCTGCCCGGCGCCGAAGTGGTGTGGGAGCCGCAAATCAACCAGGGGCTGGTGCGCTTCCCGGATGCCCGGCCCGGCGCGACGGACGCCGATAACGACCGGCGCACCGACGAAGTGATTGCCGGCATCCTGCAGACCGGCGAAGCCTTCTTCGGCGGCACCACCTGGCGCGGCAAACGCTGCATGCGCGTCTCGGTCTGCAACTGGCAGACGAGCGAGCAAGACGTCGAGCGTGCCGTCGCAGCCGCCCGCCAGGCCCTGCAGTCCTCTCGACCGGCCAATACGTAAGGGACGGGCGCCACCTGGGCGTACTCGAGCTCGGGGCTCGGCACAACCACCTGCCCTATCACGAGCGTGAGAAGAACCGCTTACGGCAGACCGCCAACCTGCTCGCGGAGATCGTCGCCCTGCGCGACAGGCAGTAAGTTTGAGCCGGGGGCCCTTCCACCACAACCGCAGTTCATCTCGCCCATTTGCCTGGCGGTTGAAACCGCGGCAACCCTCGCAAAGTCCACCTTCGTGGACTCCGGAAGCCCTGCGCGCCTGCGCAGGCTACTCCCAGTCTCGTAGGGAGACTTTGCGAGGGTTGCGGCGACCTCGGTCGCACGACCTTGGTCGCCGGGTTCCGGGGCCCGGCTCCGTAATACTGCCCCTTCACCCCGTACTTCAACCCTCCAGCCAGCCCAACAGCCCGTCGGCCAGCGCCAGAGCCGTGTCGACGGCCGCGCCGAGCAGGCCGGGCAGTTGCACGTGCAGGAGGACCTGGCTGTCGCGGTCGAGCACCGCCCGGCCGGAGATCAAGACCCCGATGTTCCCTTTTTGAATCCAGGCATTGTGCGCGCCGCCTGGATCAGAGGCTCAGCGCCGCGGTCCTCAGCGCCGCGGTCCTCAGCCCCGCGGTCCTCAGCCCCGGACAGGATCTCACCAGCCACCAATCGCACGCTCTCGTCGCCGCCCGCGCTCCTTCGAGCGCCGCTCCTACGAGCTCCGCTGTCTGCAGCGCCGTCGCCCTCCCCGTGACCGTTGGATTCTGTATGCCCATTCTTGGCACTTGCCATCCGCTCACCTCCTGCTGCCAACCCACCTTTAGCTTTTGACCGTGCCCGGATCGATCACATACTGCCACCAGTTGTGCGCGATGCCGGCCGATTCGCCGTCCCCATGCGGAAAGTGGCGCAGCCACCACAGGTGGTGCAGGCGCATATCGCCGTCGCCCCACTCGCTGCAATCCACCAGGCGCGGCGCGGCCGATAAGTCGGGGAAATTGCGCCAGGCGTCGCAGCGGCTAAGGACCGGGCGGCGGCGGCCCCACTCGTAGTCGGCCTGGCTGTTGGGCGCGAAGTGCACGTTGCCACACTCCGCCCGGCCCGGCGACGTCTTGTCGTAGCGCGTGAAACGGGCGAACAGGTCCGCCTCGCCGCCGCGGCCCGCAAAGACCCGGCCGAGGATCGATTCGGCGCGGTGGCCCAGGTCCTCCAACATCTCTCCCACGCCGCGCTCGTAGTTGAAGCCCATCACCACAAAACGCCGCCCTGCCGCCTCGCTGCCCGGCAGCGCCGGGCCGTTGCACCAGAAGGCGCCCGGCCCGCCCATCACCGACTCGTAATAGCCGCAATAGGGAAAACCGAACAGCCAGACCTCGTCGATCTCGCCCGCGCTGACCTTGCGCAGAACGTCGTGCTCGCCCAGCAACGCCTCGTAATCAACTAGGTCGGGCTGGTGGAAGCGGCCGCGCCGCCACGCCTCGAGATAGCTCTTTTCGTCATACTGGAAGCCGTCGGCCTTGCGGGGAAAACCGTCTACCACGACGCGCTCGGCGATCTGGTAGCGGGCAACACCCCAGGTTGCGTTGCGCACGTCTTCGCTGAAGTCCAGCGCCAGCCGATCCGGATCGTTCCAGCGAAAGTGTTCGCGCAGGCTGGCGCCGCGCTGGCTGCGCAGCAGGGGGATATGGATGACTATCAGGACCCGGCGCGTGACGGGAATTAGCATGGTGACCTCTCGTGGTGACGCGGGTATTTTACCACAAGGCGGGCGCGGTGGGTGCTTGTGGTACCCCAGTTTGAGATTCCACAACTGACAGTGTCGACAGCTCTAAGGCATTTGTTGGTTTACCACAGACCCAGTGCCTGGAGACCACCAACTCACTTCGCTCCGCTACATGGCTCGCTGGCGCGGCCTCTAGCTCTGGACGAAGACCTCTCTCTGGCGACCCTGGCACATCCGCTATCGCCTGGCTATCGCCTGCCCATTCGTGGCTCGTCCCCGGCTAGAAAGTGGGAGTACCGCAAGATTTTTTCGCTGAAAGTGTTGGATAACTGGCGTTTGCACCACATGGCCGGCGGCGTCAAGCGAGTTTGAGGCAAAAGCGGGTCAAGCGGTAATGGTGGTCGCCGTGGTCGTAGGCCTTGTCACCGGCATAAGTGTCAGCCTTGACGAGCTGCCATCGCCACCCTCCACTCCCTGGTCGCTTGCCGACGGCTCGATTGTGGTTACTGCAAGAAAGAATGCGAGTTTTGCCAACCTTTTCTAGGAGTCTCAACGATGTGACCGGCTGACGCGTGACGTTTGACAATATGACAGTATGACAATATTACGGTACGACGGTACGACGGTACGACAGTATGGCGGAATTTGCTGAAGTTGCGAGGAATGGCGACGCGTCGCGGCGATGGCGGCGATCCACCGATCGCGGCGATCGCAACGATCGCGGCGATCCACAGATCGCATAGAGGGACGGCACGGGCATGATCCTCACACCACCAGTGTATCACAGAACAAACGTTTCGCGCAAGGGCCAGAGAGTGGTCCGGCCTATTTCACGCTGGGAGCGTGCGACGGCAGCCGTCGCCCATCGGCCCCGGCAGCTGGTTGCCTCTCCGGGCCCAGCAGTGCGCGCCGCGGTCGCTCACTTTATTCCGAGCGCCTGGTCACATCATCGGCAGGGCTGCCGGCGACGAAGTGACACAAAGTGGGATACCGCAAGCGGTGGGTGCGGTGAGTCGCGCATCGGCAAGCAGGTCTCTTCTTTATTGAATTGCGCCTTAAGCTTATCAGTGCTATGATCGAAGTTAACAATTGCGAAGCACAAGCCTCGCGGTGCGTCAGAGCCCGAGGCTGGGGCCAGGGCAACGGGGCGCCCTGACAAGTCTACTACGGCAGCATTCCACGCCCCGGTCAAAGACAGCCGGGGCGTCTTCATTGGTGGTATGCCCCGCACCAATCGCGCTTCGATGGAGTCTTGCTCCCGATGGCTGATGACCGCACATCCGCTAACAACCCTCCTGGCCCTGGCACGATCTGGCGTTCCACCGGCCCTTACCTGCCGACCAACGCGTCCAAAGCCGGCCTGCTCGACGAAACGCGCCAATTCCTGATTGCTTATGGGCGACTGGGTGACATCCAGTCGGCAGCGAACGAGATGATCGCGGGCGGGTTCCCGCAGCGCTCACGCGAGACACGCGTCACTGTCATGCTCGTGATACGACGGCGGCTCTTCAACTGGCGCCCTCCATTCTGGGTTCTGGATGATCTCGCCTCTTTCGCTAATGATTCAGCGCCTGAATCCCTCAAGGCGGCTTTGTTGTTGCACGCGGCGCGCCAGGACCGGCTGCTCTACGACGTGGTACAACGGGTCATCGTGGCGCAATGGGGCGAGGGACAACGGATAGCGAGCCGGGCCGACGTGCAACGGTTTCTCGACACCAGCGCCGCGACGCACCCCGAGATCGAGGGTTGGAGCCGGGAAACACGCGCGAAGCTGGCCGGGAACCTACTCTCGATCCTGCGCGACTATGGCCTGCTTATCGGCACAGCAACCAAGCGCATCGTGGAGCCGATCGTGCCATCTGGGGTTGTCGCTCACCTGGCCCGGCTGCTGCTGGCCGAAGGGCTCAGCGCAGAAGAGCTGCCGCTGCATCCCGATTGGTGGCTGTGGCTCTGGGGGCCTGAGCGCGCAGCCCGGGCGCTGGCTACCTTGCCGGTCCCCCTGGAGGCCGCACATGCCTGACATCGAGGAACGCCTTCACTACCTGGTTGAACGCCTGCGGACGGCCTACGACAGCATCGGGCACTCCAGCGGTCGACCGTACATCTACTTCATTTATCCGCCCGAACAAGAACGAGTCATGCGCCGGCTGGCCGACGAGCACCTCAGCTCGAGCGGTGGGCTCTGCTTCCACCACGTCGACCTGCTCGATGTGACGATCGAGGCCCTGGCCGGTCAAGAGGCGCGACGGCAGGACTTGCTCAACGACCCGAGTCGGGGCGCCGGTGCGGCCGAGTCGATCCTTCGTTTGTGGGCGCGGGCTGTCACACGTGTCATTGCAGATGCTCTTGCTGCGTGCAGGCCGGCGGAATCCCCCTCCGTGCCGGGGAGCCGGCCTGTGGTGGTGCTGCGTGGCCTGGCGGCGTTGCACCCACTGGGCAATCCGACCACCCTGATGGAAGCCGTGGCCGAGCAGGAGCTCCGCGACCCAGGGAGCGGACGCGCCATACCGGTGGTCTTGCTCGTTCCGGGCCTGCGCCCGCGGGGATCAAGCCGCACATATCTGTTCCTGGGTCGAGAAGATCTGACCCTTCAGTTCTATCGGGGCGAGGAAGTGTAACGGCAGCGGCAGCTGCCCGGCAGCCCTGCCGGCTGTCCAGGAGCACGCGTCATGCAGATCCGTACCACATTTGCGACGGCCATTCAGGAACGCATCGAGCCGGTCGTCAAAGTCGCCGACCGCCGCCCGGGGATCGTGTCCGGCGAGCTGTCCAACCTGGTCGTGACGCCGCAATGGGAGCGTTATCTCCGCCAGGTCCTCGACGCCTACACCGATGCGGCTGACCGCGAAGACGAACAGGGGATCGGCATCTGGATCAGCGGCTCTTTTGGGTCCGGCAAGTCGCTCCTGATGAAGGTGCTGGGTGTGCTGCTGGAAGGGCGAGAGATCGATGGCCGGCCCGCGAGCGCGGTCTTCCTCGACCGCTTACCTGCCGCCAGCCCCGAACGTGCCGACCTCACGCGCTTCCTGAACATCTGTGCCCGCAAGATCAGCACGACGGCCGTGGGCGGCAACCTGCACGCTATGCTATCCAGCCAGAACGATCCGCTGGCCTTGATCGCCTTCAAGCTGTTTGCCGGCTACCGGGATTACACCGCCAACTGGCCGTTGGCGTGGGCGGTGGAGTATCAGATTGACGCCCGCGGCCGCAATGAACTCTTCCGCACGACGGCAGCCAGTCTGGGCGGGGTGGAGTGGGAGGAGATCGCGGCAGACCCCGAGTTCCACCTCGAACATCTCTACCAGGCCGCCGTTGAGACCTTGCCCGAGCATTTCACGGGAGTCGGTGCGGTAGAGCGGGCCGTGGCCGCGGTCATTGCGAACGGCATCACGCCGCAGGCGCTGGTCGAGCGCTTCCGGCGCTGGTGTACTGCCCAGGACACCGTCGCTGGTGAGGGCGGCGCTGCCGAGGGCGCCGCTGCCGAAGGCAGCGGGAGGCGTCGCCGCCACAAGCTGCTGCTGCAGTTGGACGAGCTGGGCCAGTGGATCGCGGCCGGCAACGCCGGCTCAGGCAGTGCCACCGACCGCATCATGCAAGTGCAGGCGTTGGCGGAGACCGCCGCGATCGACGGCGGCGGGCGCATCTGGATCGCCGTCACCGCGCACGGGGACGTCCAGGCGTTGCAGCAGAACGTCCAGCAGCAGTATTACGCCAAGATCATCCAGCGCTTCCCTGCCTCGCTCCGCTGCAAGCTGAGCAACGAGGACATCAGCCAGGTGGTGGAGGAGCGGCTGCTGCGCAAGACCCAGCCGGCGCGCAGCGCGCTGGAGGAGCGCTTCAACGAGCGCAGCGGCGAGCTGGCGGACCTGGGCAGCGTGCGCGGCGCGCAGCGCGTGTACCCCGTCCCTGATGCTCCCCGCTTCGCCCTGTTCTATCCCTACCTGCCCTGGGCGGTCGCCGCGATCCCGGACGTGGTCAAGGGGATCGCACTGGCGACCGGCCGTGATGAGTCGCTCACCGGCTCGAACCGCACGATGATCGGCGTTGTGCAGGGCGCGATCATCGAGACGCCGGGCCTGCTCGAGAGTCCGGTGGGCCGGCTGCTGGCGCTGGCCGATCTGTACGACCAGCTCTCGTCAGACGTCGCCATCGAAACCAAGACCGATCTCAATCGCATCGGCGACAGTGTGCCCGACGCGACCCGCTTCACGGTGCGCGTTGCACGCGCCCTGTTCCTGCTGGGCCAGGCCAAGTACATCCCGACGATGCTGGATAACGTGGCGCGTGCGGCCGCGGATTCGCTCGGCGTCAACCTGGCTGCCCTAAGCCGGCAGGTCAAGATCGAGTTGGAGCGCCTGGTGGGGGCCGGCTACGCCAAGCAGGTGGGCGATCAGTACATCTTTCTCAGCACGCAGCAGCGCGGCTTCCAGGACAAGGTGCGCACCGAACAGGAGCGCCTGCTGAGCCAGAGCTACGAGCTGATCCAGGCGCTGCGTGACTACGAGGGCGAGGAGGCGCTGCGTTTCGAGCGCGTGCCCCTGGCCGCAGGCAGTTCCGAGCGGGAGATGCCGCTGAAGTTGGAGATCGACGGCCGCGTCGCACGCAACCCCACAGCGCACGTGGCTGTGCGCGTCTACAGCCCGCTGCAACGCTCGCTCGATCCCCAGATCAGCGATGATGCTGCGCTGCGCCAGCGATCGAGTCAGGATCCGGACAACATCCTCTATCGGCTGGCCGAGGCGCCCGGCCTGCGCGCCAACCTGGCGCTGGCGGTGGCGACGGCCAAGGTCGCCGATGAGACGATCGGCTCGGCGCAGACGACGCCGGTCGAGAAGGAGATCGCACGCCAGGCCAAGGCCGAAGACCTGCCGGCGTTGAAGGACCAGGTCCGGCGGCTGCTTTCGACCGCGGTGCGTGGTGGGCAGATCTTCTTCCGGGGCACCGCCTACCAGGTGGCCGACGGCGAAAGCGCCAGCGCGGCCGCGCGGGCGACCCTGAGCCAGATCCTGCCCCAGATCTACACCCGCTTTGCAGAGGTGCCGCACCGGCTGGCCAGCGAGGCGACGGCCGTCCGTGCCGCGCTGGCCGGCAACATGTCTAACGGCGATCTGCAAGCCCTGGGGGTCTACCGGGCCGACGGCACCCTCAATGAGAGCCACTCGCTGATCAGCGCGCTGCGCGGCCGGCTGCCGTTGGCGGAGCAGGACCAGGCGCCGGCCGGCGCCGATGACCTGCGAGCCGAGTTCGAGAAGCCACCCTTCGGCTGGGATGGCAACTGCGTCAAGGTAGCCCTGGCGCTGCTGCTGCGGGCGGCGGGCTGCCGGCTGATCGAGAACGGAGTGATCTTCACCGATCCGAACGCGCCGGCCGTGGTCGAGCTGCTGACCAAAGAGCAGCGCTTCCGGGGCCTGCGCGTCCAGGGTGTGCGCTCGGAGCTTGGCATCCCAGAGCTGATGCAGATCCGGGGTTACGTCGAGACCATCTTCGGGGTCACCCGTCTGCCGCTGGTCGCGGCCACGCTCAACAACGCCCTGGGCCAGGCGCTGGGGACGATGGCCGGGCGCGCGGGACAGGTGCGGGCCTGGGCGGCCACCGCCCAATGCCCCTTGCCGCAGGCGTTTGAGGCCAGCACCGAGCTGGTGGGCGAGCTGGTCAATAACCCGGCCCAAAACGTCCGGCTGGTTGCATTCCGCGACCAGGCCGATCGCCTGGTTGCCTACGCGACGGCTCTGGACGCGCTGGCGACGTTCCAGCGCGAGCAGGGCACGACGTTCACCCAGGGGCGCGACTTCTACAACCGCATGGTGAACGCCTCGGTGGACCTGGCCGACCTGCGGCACTTTCTTGAGGACTGGCGCGCCGTGATCCGCGAGCGCAGCGTCACCGATCCGCAGCGTTGGAACGAAGTCATGCAGGCGTACGGGGCGGCCCAGCGAGCGGTGACTGAGCAGATCGCCCGTTGGCAGGAGGAAGCGCGCCGGCAGTTGGAGAGCGCAGAGGCCGGCATCGAGGCCGGCGTGCGCGCGGCCGGTGTGCCGGATGAACACGTCGCCGGCGAGGCAGCCGCGCTGAGCGCCCTTTTTGGCGACGTGCGCGCTGGGCTGAACCATCCCGGTTTCGGGGCCCAGCCAGCGCTGGGCTTGTACGAGGCACAGCGGCTCCTGAGCGACCTGGCGGCCGCGAAGCTGGGCCTGCGGGCGCGGCTGGGCGAACTGCGGGGCCGTTACCAGGTCCTGCAGGAACCGGCGGCCCTCCATCTGAGGTGGCAGGACCTCGCCGGACAGGCGCGCATTCAGACGCGTGACGACCTGGACCAGCTCCTGGCCCGCGTGCGCGACGCGGTGCTGAGCAACGTAGATGACCAGACAGTCATCATCATCGAGTAGCCCTCTTGACGTCCGCTTAAGATGTAACTATAATGTGATTACATTCGACTGAGAGGGAAAGTCATGACACACGCGCTACAGACGCGCATCGTGCGCATCGGCAACTCACAGGGGATCCGTATCCCTAAGCCGTTACTGGAGCAGGCCGGGATCGGCGACCGCGTTGAACTGGAAGTTCACGACGGGCAGATTTGCATCCGGTCGGCGCGGCGCGCCCGAGCGGGTTGGGAGGAGCATTTCAGCGCCATGGCGATTGCGGGGGATGACCGGCTGCTCGACAGTACGCAGGCCGCTGCGACAGTGTGGGACGGGGAGGAGTGGGAATGGTGACAGGACCGGTAAATCGGTTCGATGTCTACCTGGTCGTCCTCGATCCGACGGTCGGCAGCGAGATTCAGAAAACCAGACCCTGCCTGGTCGTATCGCCGGACGAGATGAACCACCACATCTCCACAGTCATCGTGGCGCCCATGACCACGAAAGGCCGCCCTTACCCGACCCGAGTTCCCTGCCGTTTTGAGGGCACGGAAGGCCAGGTCGTGCTCGACCAGTTGCGCACCGTCGACAAGACGCGGTTGGTGAGCCGGCTGGGTCGCCTGGCGGACGACGTCCAGGAAGGCGTGCTGACCACCCTGGCCGAGATGTTCGCGCCATAAACCGGCGCCAGATCCAGCCCGGTAACCAGGCAACCGTGACATAACAAAGATCACCCTCTACAGCCAGGCCCGGTTACCGGGCGCACGGCGTACAGAGCCGACTTTCACACGAAGAAGAGTGATCGTGTTACTACATCATATCATAGCAGAGCGGGCGAGGTTTGTCAATCGCTTGTGCCGAGAATATAACTGGACCCATTCGCATGATCAAACGCTACCGTGATCTCCTTCGAGTCGTCGTCGCCGACCTCCGCCACACGTTGAGCGGTGGATCGAATGGGCAGCGCGGCGACCTGGACCGCGAGCTGGAGCGCCTGGGGATCGGGCCCGATGGAATGGTCACGCCCTTCGATGCGCTGCCCAACCCCAGCCCAGCCGAGCGCCGGGCGCGGCGGGTGGCGGAAGCCCAGCTGGCCGCAGCGCCTACCGCGCAGCGAGCAGCGACGCGTGCTGAGATCGTGGAACGCGCAGCATATACCTGGATCAACCGGCTGCTGGCCCTGCGCGCCATGGAAGCGCGCGGGTTGATCAACGAGATCCTGCGATCCGACCCCGCCTACGACGGCCTGTCCGAAGCACTCTTCATCTTGCGCCAAACGCAGCCCCAACGCGCGGCCGGCCCCGATGGCGGTTGGCGGGCAGTGATCGAGGACGCGTGCACTGCCCAGGCCAGCTCCCTGGGCGGCCTGTTTGATCTGGCCGATCCATCCGCGGCCCTGCGTCCCAGCACCCCGGCCCTCCTGCGTTGCGTGGCGATCATCGGTACGACGCACGCAGGTTTCGCGGCCGAAGAAGCCGACGCGGCTTTCGCCGATCCTGACGCCATCGGCTGGGCCTACCAGTTCTACCAGGAAGAGGCCAAGGCGCGCACCTACGCCAAGCTGAACAGCGGCGGCAAGGCCGCCACGCGTGCCGAGATCGCGGCCGTCACCCAGCTCTTCACCGAGCCGTACATGGTCAAGTGGCTCCTGCAGAACAGCCTCGGCCGCACCTACCACGAGCTCTATCCGGACAGTCGCCTGCCGGAGACCTGGGAATACTACATCCGAGACCTGCCGGGCAGGGATGATCGGTCGCCGGCCATCACGAGCCTCGAGAATCTGACCTTCATGGACCCCTGCATGGGCAGCGGCCACTTCGAGCGGGAAGCCTTCGACATGTACGCCGCCATGTACCGGGAGCAGTATCCCGGAATGACTGCGACGGAGATCGCCGATCGCATCCTGACCCACCATTTGCACGGCATCGACCTGGACCCCCGCGCGGCCCAACTGGCTGCGTTGACACTCTATCTGCGCGCCTGGGAGCTGGTGCGGGATGAACGCCGTGCCCAGCGGCTGCCTGGACCGGGCGCCTACCGGCCGCCGGCCATGAACCTGGCGACCACGCCGACGGGCCTGACCACCGGCAGCCTGGAGCGCCACTTGCAGCGTCACCCCGAGGATCGCATCTACCGGCCTCTGTTGGCGGGGATCTTCACAGCATTGGAGCAAGCCGACGTGTTGGGCAGCCTGCTGCGCCCCGGCGAGCAGTTGGATGCGGCCATCCGCGCGTTCCGGACGCAGGGGAGCGGGCAGTTGGGGCTGTTGTCTGAGGACGACGACCTGAACCGGCTGTTAGACGAGCTCGCGCGCCACGACCCGGCCGAGCTGAAGCGGGTGCTGTTGGCCCGAGTGGCGCGTAGCTTCGCGGCAGAGGCCGCCGACGCTGACGACGTGGCCATGATGCTGTTCGGTCGAGAGGCGTCGGAGGGTTTGCGACTCCTGCAGTTACTTGAGCGACGGTACCAAATCGTCGTCACAAACCCACCGTATATGGGCAGCAAGCATATGGCGAATGACCTGCGGGCATGGATAGAGCTTCTATATTCGACAGGAAGACGCGACTTATACAGCGCTTTCATCCTGCGTTGTATAGAACTCACCTTGCCTACGGGCCGAGTTGGTATGGTAACCATGCAAGGATGGATGTTCTTGCGCAGCTTTGCTGAGTTGCGATCACTCAGCACCCAACAACCAACTGACAGCCATCGACAGAACGTATTTCCCGGCCTGCTCGTGGCGACTGCCTTTGAAAGCATCGCTCATTTGGGAGCAAATGCCTTTGAAGAGATTAGCGGCGAGGTCGTGCAAAGCGTGCTTTTTGTCACTGCAAATCATTATCCCAGCGCTCAACACCGAATGACAGCCTTTCGATTAGTCGATCTGTCTGCACCGAATGAAAAGGATCGAGCGCTACGCCAGCCCAACGGCTCTGTGGTGTTCCAACTGTGTCAGGCGAATGTTCTGCTAATTCCAGAAGCCCCTCTTGTCTATTGGCTAGGACCACGCTTTGTCGAACTTCTGAGAGAGCCACTTCGCCTTCGAGATGTGGTGGACGTCAAGCAGGGTTTGGCAACGACCGACAACGCTCGGTTCCTTCGTTACTTTTGGGAGGTCGGGGCCTTGGGCACGGTGGAGAATGGAGTGCCTGCACATGGGAGGTGGTTCCGTTACTCCAAAGGTGGCCGGTATCAAAAATGGACTGGGCTTCAGTGGCTAGTGGTGGATTGGTTCGGTTCCGGGGCAAGAATCAAGGCTTTCGTCGTGACGTTGCCGGGAACCACGCATTGGTCACGGCGCGTAGCAAATGAGCCGTTCTACTTTCGCGCTTGCCTGACCTACACGCAGATGGCCCGTGGAAGCATGGCAACCCGAGTAATCGCCGACAGCATTTTCGACGTCAAAGGAATGGCCATTTTCGGAAATCCTTCTTACTCCACATTGACAGGGATTGGAGCATTCCTTTCAACTCACACTGCGAGTTTTCTGCTGCGCGTCACAACCCAGAACTTGGAATTCCATGCTGGTTATGTCGCCAACCTCCCGCTACCCAGCCGGACATTCGAGCAGTTCCAGCCCATCGCCGATGCCTGCCTCGCACTTAAGCACCGGCTAGTGAGTAGCGACCCAACAGAAGCGGATTTTGGAGGCGCAACATCACTCCCGACATCCGCTATTGCAGCTTTTCTCCACACTATTGAAGGTTTCGGCGAAGCGCTGGTTGTGCAGGCATACAAGCTAGACCCAGAGCATGTCAGAACGATAGAGAATGAGACGGGTTTGCCCGCGGGATGGTTGCCCCTTGTCAAGAATCTTGATAGCCTACCCCACCCGCTCGATGATCTGGCGGATTTCGAGACGCCTGCGGGGTTAGCCATTTGGCTTGCTGATCGACCACGTATTCACCTATCGTCGAACGGGCTTTCCGAACTGCTTGCCGATGTACGCACCGCCCTCGAATCACGCTCTAGTGCAGGGATTGATGTGAGTGATGACGATTCACCGATAGAAGGGACTGACGCCGAAGATGGGGACGCGATTGTCACGCGTGTACCCATTCCGACCGAGACCTTCGTCGAAGAGATGAGCCAGAAGCTTCAGATCCACCCCATCAGTGTCTACTGGCTGCTCGAGGGGCTGCGCGCCGAGGGTGTCCGCTGCAAACCCGAGGAACTGCGCCTGCTCGAAGATCGGCTGAGTGTGCTCATCCTGCGGCTCCTGGGCCACCGCTGGCCGCGCCAGATCGAGGCCGGCGAACCGGTCCCCTCCTGGGCCGATCCCGACGGCATCATCCCGCTGACCACGGTTGCCGGCGAAACAGGCCTGGCCGAGCGCGTGCGTAACCGCCTGCGCGCGGAAGACGGCGATCGCGGCGCACAACAGATCGAGGCGTTGCTCCTGGAGCTAACTAACCAGCCGCTGGAGGAATGGCTGCGGCGCAGCTTTTTCCCACGCCACGTGCGCCAATTCAAGCACCGGCCCATCGCCTGGCACCTGGCGTCGACGCCGACGAAGGACGGGGGACGAAGAACGAAAGCAAGGCGAGAGCCGGCGTTCGAATGCTTGTTGTATTATCATGCCTGCCACGGGGACGTACTGGCGCGGCTGCGCGCTCACTACGTCGAGCCGCTGATCCGCCTGGAGGCGGCCGCGGCCGCGGATGCCCGCCGTCGTGGCGACGAAACGGCCGCTGCGATTGCCGTTTCCCGCGTGCACGAGCTGGAGGAATTCGCGACCCGGCTGCACGACGTCGAGGAAGCGGGCTTCGCCTGTGCCGAGTTGGATCGTTTGCTGGCCGATGAACCACTTGACCGCTGGGGCGGCGACGGGATCGTGCCGCCCGCGAGCACCGATGAGTTGGCCGCCCAGGAGCGCGCGTGGCGCGTGGACATCAACGACGGCGTGCGGGTCAACGTCGCGCCGCTGCAACTGGCCGGCATGTTGACCGGCGATGTACTACGTCCCGATGACGCGCGCAAGGCCATCGCCGACCGGGCGCGCTGGCGGTCGGACGAGCGGCGGTGGGTGCGCGAGGGAGTGTTGCCGCGCTGCGGGTGGATGGACGAGGATGTGCCGGAGAGCCCGCGCTGGACGGAACGCGCGCCGGAGCGCGAGGCGGAACAGCGAAAGCTGGAAGAGAAACGGCGCACAGTAATGGCGCGACTGAAGCCACAACCGCCCAAGTAAGACAATTTCACCCAAAGGGTGAAAACACGCTATTGACTTTCTGTACAATCATGGTAAACTGTTAGGTGAAGATTGCGTATTGTTTTTGCCCGCAAGAGGCTGCAGGCACTCTATGCCGATGAAAGCGGGGCATCGAGGTATCCGCCTGAAATCGTTGACGCATTCTTCGAAAAGATGGCTGTGATCCGTGCGGCCGTCGACGAAAACGACCTACGCACGCTCAAGAGCCTTCATTTCGAAAAGCTAAAGGGTGAGCGCGGCACTCGAGGCGAACGATCCATCCGTCTGAACAAGCAGTTCCGCCTTACCTTGACTATCGAGACTGACGATCAGGGTAAGCTTCTGCGTATTCTCGACATCGACGACTATCATTAGGGGAACCAGGTTATGGAGCAGAATTTGAGACCGGCGCGGCCTGTAGCGCCGGGACGGATTCTCAGGCAGGAACTCGAAGCACGCGGCTGGACGCAGCGCGACCTGGCCGCGATCCTCGGCCGTCCTGAACAGATGGTGAGCGAGATCATTAACGGCGCCAAGCAGATCACGCCGGAAACCTCGGTCGAGTTGTCCGAAGCGATCGGCTCCTCACCGGAGTTCTGGTACAACCTGGAGGCCAATTACCGGTTGGAGCTTGCGAGGCGCCAGGGCAGGGACGACGCGATCGTCAGGCGCAGCCGGCTCTACAGCGCACTGCCACTGCAAGAAATGGCGCGCCGTGGGTGGTTGACGCTTCGGGAGCCGGTGGATGCGCTGGAGGCCGAGACCGCTCGTTTCTTTGGGGTTGATGTCTTCACAACCACACCGGAAGCTACAATTGCCGCGGCTCGCTTGCGCTGTTCCACGGTGCGCCAGCCGGCCGCTTATGCTCAACTCGCCTGGCTGCAGCGTGCCAGGCGGTTGGCGCAGGAACAGACCGTGCCGACCTGGCGTGCGGAACACATCGAGCCGTTGGTAGCCGAGCTGATGTCCCTCGCGGCCCGCGCCGAAGAAACCGCACGCGTGCCCGGCGTCCTCGCTCGGTGGGGCGTGCGTTGCGTCTTCTTACGACATCTCAGCAAGACTTACCTGGATGGCGCGGCGTTCTACCTGGAGGGCAAGCCGTGTATCGCGCTTACCTTGCGTTACGATCGTGTCGACGCCTTCTGGTTTACCTTGCTGCACGAGATCGCCCACCTGGGCGAAGATGACCAGGCATGTTATCTCGACGTGCTAGAGGAGCAGCCTCAGCGGGATGTCGATCACGGCAACCAGGAGGAGTTGGAGATGGCAGAGCCTGACGCGCACGAGGTCTGGGCGAACCAGCGGGCCGGCGGATGGCTGATCGCCCCTGACGCATTCCAGGCGTTCGTGGCCGCCACGCGGCCTTTCTTCTCCAAGGCCCGCATTGAGGCGTTTGCGGCCGAGCAGCGCCGCCATCCGGGCGTCGTCCTCGGACGATTGCAGCGCGAAGGTTTGGTGCCTTACAAGAACCTGCGGGGACTACTGGTCAAGGTGTCGCCCTACCTAAAGGACAATATTCGCGACTAAGGTTTCTGTAGGACGCCACAAGGATGATTTTGGCCGATAACCTCGCTCGGCCAACTGAAGGAATTGTGCGAATCGTAACCAAGGGCAAGGGCGGTCAGTTTCGCAACTAGACCGAACGAGAAGTGGTTTTTGGCTCAATAGAGTCTGCTTGCCGTTCGCCATGTCCATCCCCACGTCTCCGAAGGCTGACGGCCTGGAGTGTAGGGCAGCTGATCCGTCTCGCGATTTTTCGCTTTGTCTCACCGGCGGAGTCCATGAGTTCACTGCTGCAGCATATTCACGATCTCGTATTCGGTCTGGCCCACAGCTATCCGGGTGCCTGGCTTGTCTGGTGCGACCCGCGCGGCGACTGGCTGCCGCTGTTGCAGCAGGCTGCCGGCGAGTCGGGCGGATTCAAGCTGCTCGAGTTGCGGGGCGAAACGGTGGGCCGGTTGGGCGGCCCGGTCGCGCGACGGGCGCTGCAGGCTGAGATTGACGGCGGCGAGTCGCTCGTGCTGGTCGTGCCTGCGTCCGCCGACCGGCTGGGCTGGCTCTGGGGCCAGGCGCTGCTCGCCGAGCGCATCTACGACCGGCCACTGCGCGAGCAACTGCGGGAATGGGGCTGGCGGCCTGACCGGCTGACCATTTCCGACGACGAGCTCGCCGCAATGGCGCGGCGCAATCTCGACCGCGACCCGGCTGAGTGGGGCGCCGGCGGGCTGGAGCCCGACTTGGGCCTGCTGCTGGACGTCCTTGCCGGTGGCGCGGCACCTGAACCTGACCAGCGCTTGGTGCTGGACTTGACCGTCGAGCGTGCCGGCTTGCCCGATGTGGTCGAGGCAGATCTCCCCGGATGGCGAAATCGCGCCTTGGCCCGACTGTTGAGCACGCAAGCGTACCAGGCTGCGCCGGGCGTCGTGAGCGATCGCCACGAGCTGCTGATCCCGGCGGACCGCCGTCCGCTGGCGCTGGCCTTGCTCGACCGCTGGCTCGATAGCTTACGCCTCAGCCGCACGCTGCCCAATGCTATCCTTGTCGCAGACCGTATCGCGGGCTTGACGCCGCCGTCCATCGCGCCCGGTCCTGAGCATGGCCCTTTCCTATCGCGCGCCGCTGAAGGCGCCGCGTTCGCGGCCACGTGTACACGCCTGGCGCGCCTGGCGGGTCGCGACCTCCTGGAAGGGCTGGCGGCCATGGCGGCTGACCTGGCCCGGCACAGCGCTGGCTTCTGGGGTGAGGCTTGTTCTCATCCTGCTGCTCTGCCGTGGGATGAGCTCCTGCGGCTGAGCCGGGCCGCCGGTGAGGCGCTGGAAGCCTCGCCCGCCCGCGAGTGGGCGAACCCAGCCGAAGCCATTGCCTGGTATACAGGCGGCGGCTGGCGGTTGGACCGCGCAGGAGAGGAGATCCTCCGGAACCTGGTGCGCGCGACACCCGAACTGCTGGCGCTGATCACCCCCCTCCGCGCCGCCTTCCGCGCCCGCTGGGAAGACACGTTGCTGCGCTGGTCGGCCTTGTGGTCAGCGACCGGCTGCACACTGCCGGCGCTCGCGACGGCCGGCGACTGGCTCAACGTGAAGCTGCAGGCCGGGCGGGGCACGGCGATCGTCATGGCCGACGCGCTGCGCTATGACCTGGCGGCCAGCCTGGCTGCGGCGATCAATGCGGCCGAAGGAGCCCAGCGGGCCAGTCTGGAGGCAGCGCGCTCGCCGCTGCCCAGCATCACAGCCCTGGGGATGGCGGCCGCCCTGCCGATCCCGGAGCACGAGCTGGAGGCGGAAATCGTCGCCGGCAAGTGGCTCGTACGGCAGCGGGGACGCGAGGAGAACCTGGCGCTCGCGGCCGGCCGCCGGGCCTGGTGGGGATCCCGCGGGGGCGTCGGGGTCGACGGTCTCCTGACATTGGCAGAGTTACAGGCCCACGAGGCGCCGCCCCCAGCCCAGGGACGCACACGGCTGGTCATTTACGACGACACGATCGATACGCTGGGGCATGACGACGAGCTGGAAGCCCAGGGGAGCGGCGTGGCACTGGCTCGCTACCTGGCGCTGGTGCGCCGGCTGCACGACGCAGGATGGTCGCGCATCCTGATCGCCACCGATCACGGATTTATCCAGTGGCCGGGCAGCCAGGAGACGAACGCGCCCGCGCCGGCGTTGGACCCGGCTTACAGTTCGCGTCGCGCGCTGGCCTATCTGGCGCAGGTCACTTTCGCCGGCCCGCAAGCGTTGGCGCCGGGTGGCCGGTGGCGCGTCGCGCTGCCTTCCGGTGCAGCCTGTTTCCGGACCTACGGCGGCCTGGGCTTCTTCCACGGCGGCGCCTCACTCCAGGAATGGATCATCCCCTGTGTGACGGTGGAATGGCCGTCGCAGGCACAGCCGGTCAAGGTGGAAGTGGAACCGGCGACCCAGGTGCTCAGCCAGCGGCCCCGCGTCACACTGGTGGTGCGCCGTGGCAGCCTGCTGGTGGAAGATGCGATCGCCAGGCAAGTGGATGTCGTGATTCGCGACGCCAGGAGCCGCGCCATCCTGTTCCGCTCGCCCGTGGTAACGGTAACGCCGGATCGCGAGCAAGTGGCCGTCGCGCTGACGGCTGTGGAGGGTAGCGCCGCGCCGCGTGGTACACCCTTGCGGATCGAAGTGCGCGACGGTCGCACCGAGGAAGTCTTGGATGCGATAGACAGCCTCTTGTCGATTGAGTTGCTGGCCTGGTAAACTGGAAGCGAGTGCAGTGTATGGCTAACGATGAAAAGAAGTTCGTGCCCGACGACCTGGATCGCCTGCTGTTTGCGGCGTTCCCCGGCCTGGTCATGCGCAAAGACCTGACCCAGAAGATCCGCGGCACGACCAAAGCGCCGAGCTACGTCATCGAGTTTATGTTGAACAAATACTGTGCCAATCTGTTCGATGACGCCGACGTCGCGGACGGTTTGAAGCTGGTACAGGAAGAGGTCGCGCGCTATATCCCGCGCGGAGACGAAACGGAGGTCATCAAGGCCTCCATCCGCGAGCGCCCCCCGCAGCGACTGATCGACATGGTGAGGGTCGAGCTGGACGAACGCCTGGAAGAGGGCGTGTACTGGGCCACGTTGCAGACGGCCAACATCAATCACGTCAACATCGCGCCGCAGATCGTGCAGAAGTACGAGCGCCTGCTCACCGCCGGCGTCTGGTGCAACGTCCTGCTGCACTACGATGATACGATCCGTTACCGCAACAAGACCTTCCCCTTCGTCATCTCGCGCCTGGAGCCCGTCCAGGTCGGCAGCGTCAGCCTGGAGGAGTTCTGCGCCGGCCGCGACAAGTTCACGCGCGAGCAGTGGATCGACGCCCTGATTCGTACCATGGGTTACGAGCCGGCGCACCCGGCGTTGACCGAGCGCGTCAAGCTGCTCTACCTGGTGCGACTAATCCCGCTGGTCGAAAGCAACTACCACATGATCGAGCTGGGGCCGCGGCAGACCGGCAAGTCGTTCTGCTTCACCGAGTTCAGCCCCTACGGCACGCTGTTGGCCGGCGGGGGCATCACCGTGCCCAAGCTTTTCGTCAGCAACACACAGCCGCCGCGGCCGGGCCTGATCGCCCAGCGCGACGTGGTCGGCTTCGATGAGATCGCCGGCAACGCCTTCAACGCTGATGACGATAAGAACCTCTACAAGAGCTACATGGAAAACAACGGCATCAACCGCGGCACGATCGGGGTGAAAGGCGATGCGAGCTTCGTCTTCAACGGCAACATCAACTTCGACCCGCGCCAGGGCATGCAGGCCGAGCACCTGTTCAAACCGCTGCCCCCCTCTATCAGCGACGATCTGGCCTTCCATGACCGCTGGTCGGCCTATCTGCCCGGCTGGGAGTTGCCCAAGCTGACCGGCGAGATGCTCACCGGACACGTGGGCTTCATCCTCGATTACACCAGCGAGCTGTTCCACCGCGATCTGCGGCGCATCGCGCATTACGGGACGCTGTGGGAGCAGTGGTTCGAGGCCACGCCCGGCCAGTGGAGCGCGCGTGACCAGCGCAGCGTCAATCGCACCTTCTCGGGCCTGACCAAGCTGATCTTTCCATCCGGATACATGACCAAGGAAGACGCCCGCCTGCTCCTGCGCCTGGCCCTGGAACTGCGCCTGCGCGTCCGCCTGCAGCTAAACACCATGAGCCCGCAGGAGTTCCCGCTGACGGAGTTCACCTACGCTGATCGCGAGACAGGCGAGGTGGGATCAGTCACCATTGATGTTTGAGTCGGACAACGTGACCCAATGCAGGAGGTCGAAAGCCAGGGGTAACGCGGTCGCATTCTACACAGAAATCACTCAGGCATTCGCGGGAATCCTGAGCGACGTCTCCCAGAAATGAAAATGCCCCCGTGGTCAGGGGGCACAGCCTAGCCCCAAAGGGCACCTGCCAAGCGGGCAGTATTCGGCTGAACTTGGTTCTATTATGCGCACTTTGGCTCCATCTGTCAAGCAAAAAACGAAGATTACGTTCTCCGCGCACACCGCCTGGAAATCATCGCTATCCGAGGGAAAGCGTGGGCAAGAAACAGAAGTACTACGTAGTGTGGAAAGGACGGCAGAGGGGGATCTTCCTGACCTGGGAGGGATGCTCAGCCCAAATCAACGCCTACCCCGATGCTGAGTATAAAGCATTTGCCAGCCAGGCTGAGGCCGAGGAGGCCTTTCAAGGTAGGTACGAAGACTACACCGAACATCATGAACCCGATCGCCCGCGCCAGTCGCGTCTTGCTGTCGCCAGGTCGCCTATCCTTGAGAGTTACGCCGTCGACGCCGCGTGCAGCGGAAATCCAGGGCCGGTCGAGTACCGTTGCGTTCACATCAGGACAGGCCAGGAGGTCTTCAAGCAGGGTCCTTTCCCGAAAGGCACGAACAACATCGGGGAATTCTTGGCGATCGTTCACGCGCTAGCGCTCTTGAAACAACAGGATATCACAGCTCCCATCTACTCGGACTCAGAGAACGCGATCCTCTGGGTCAAGCATCAAAAGTGCCGTACGAAGCTGGTGCGCGACGATGAGAACGACCGTCTCTTCGACCTCATTGAACGAGCGGAAACCTGGCTGCGCAGCAATGAGTATGCTAACGAGATTCTCAAATGGGGAACCGACGCCTGGGGCGAAATACCTGCCGACTTCGGCAGAAAATGAATCAGGCTACCAGGGTTCCTCGCATAGCGCGTTGAGCGAGTCGCCAGGCCGGCCGGCGACCCGCTCAACGCACGTCTTCTCAGCAAGAACTCAGCTTCCACACAGGAATCGCTCAGATGATCCATGGGTAAAAGCTTGCCATCGGCGCACCTCCGATCGCGCCACCCCCTCAGCCGGGCCGGCCCGTCCCAGGGCCGGCCACTCACGTTATCGCCTCAGCCACTGCGGTCCCAGCAGCAGGCAGCCACTCACGACACAGGCTCGGCCGCTGACGACACCGGCTGGGCCACCACCGCCGGCTCAACCGTCCGCGTGCTCTGTTGCGCCAGGGCGACGACGCCGCTCAGCGCGCCCAGGTTCATGCTGTCCAGCGCGCTGCTCGGCACGATCACCATCGCCCCGCGCTCCTTCAGCCCCTCAAAGAGCATGTTCATAGCCCGCAAGTGCAGCGCCGTCGGATTGCCGACGTAAAACTCAGCCGCCTGCGCAAAGCTGATCGCAATCTGCTGCTCGGATTCGCCCAGGATCACGCGGGCCTGCCGCTCGCGCTCCGCCTGCGCCTGCTGGCTCATCGCGTTCTCGAGGTCGCGTGGGATGACCACATCCCGGATCTCGACGGACTGCACCGTGACACCCCAGGGCGTGGTCCGCTCATCGATGATCCGCTGCAGGTCCGCATCCATCTTGCCCCGTCCCACCAGGATATCCGCCAGCGACGTCTGGCCGATCACCTCGCGCAAGGCGGTCTGCGCGGCCCAGGTGATGGCTGCCCGGTAGTTCTCGACCTCCAACGCGGCCTTCTGCGCGTCCCACACCATCCAGAAGAGCACCGCATCCACGTCGACGGGCACCGTGTCGCGCGTTAGCGTCTTCTCGGCGTTGAACGGCGTCACCATCACCCGGTGGTCCACCCAGGCGGCCACGGAATCGACCACCGGCACGATCCAGAACATGCCTGGGCCGCGCAGCCCCTGGTAATTGCCGAAGCGTAGCACCACGCCCTTTTCCCACCGGTTCGCCACCTTCAGCGCAAACAGAATATAGAAGGCCACCAGCAGGATAATCAGCATGACCAGTCCGGTCAGCACCTGGCTGGCTCCCGCCGCGATCAGGTAGGCGCCCGCGCCGATCGCCGCGAGGATGAGCACGATGAACAAGAAGAGCGTCACATTCGGGAATTTTTTCGTTGTCGGAGCCATTTCTTTCCTCCATTCGACTTGACCGTCGACTTGCCCGGTCATCTGCCGGGTGATTGCCTGTCCTCTGCCGGCCGGCCATCCGTCCAGGCTGCAAAGCTCTCG
>Ga0209540_10001002_pt1 | contig 22711 bp, 19 predicted proteins | sample BarGraIncu01121A_FD_184501 | JGI IMG/M metagenome (GOLD analysis project Ga0209540, IMG submission 184501) | Arctic peat soil microbial communities from Barrow, Alaska - Barrow Graham LP Incubations 011-21A (SPAdes) (version 2) | ecosystem: Environmental > Terrestrial > Soil > Wetlands > Peat... | reverse complement strand
CAGTAGATTTGCGGGCGAAAATTTAAATTTCAATGGAAAGAAATGACATCCCAATCTATTGGGATTAATAATGACTGTAAGTAAATGCAAAGTTTTCTATGACCATGCGAAGCGAAGCCGAAAATCGACAAAATCAATTCCCTATTTAATTAAAAAACAAATTAATTAAACAAATAGTTTATGACAGAACAAAAATTTTCACTTCGTGAGTCACCTGTTGCCAGGTGGACGGCATTATCGATTGTATCATTCACCATGTTTTGTGGCTATTTCTTAGCGGATGCTATGAGTCCTTTAAAACCCATGCTAGAAAGTCAATTAAAGTGGGATAACTTGGATTACGGCATTTTTACAAGTGCTTACGGTTGGTTTAATGTTTTTCTTTTAATGCTTATTTTAGGCGGTATTCTGCTCGATAAAACTGGTGTTCGATTTACTGGTATACTTTCAACTTCTGTTATGATTGTCGGAGCTGCGTTGAAGTTTTTTGCCATTTCACGTTTTTTCCCCGAAGGAATGGCTCCAATTTTAGGTATAAAAGCAAATGTGATGATTGCAGCACTCGGTTATGCCATCTTTGCGGTGGGTGTTGAAACTGCCGGTATCACCGTTTCACGTATCACCGTAAAATGGTTTAAAGGCAAAGAGATGGCGCTGGCAATGGGACTGCAGGTTTCTTTTGCACGTTTAGGAACATTATTGGCAATAGCTATTCCACTTCCGATTGCACAATATTTCGGTGATGTTTCTATTCCGATTTTGTTTGGCGCATTATTGCTTTGTATCGGCTTGATAGCATATATTGTCTATATACGTATGGACATAAAATTAGAAGCTTCCGAAGCTCATATTGAAAAAGAAGAAGAAGAACCTTTTAAAATGGCAGATGTGCTGAGTATTATTTCCAATAAAGGCTTTTGGTTGATTGCCCTTCTATGCGTATTGTTCTATTCAGCCGTTTTCCCCTGGATAAAATTTGCAACCGATTTAGTTATCAATAAATATCAGGTAAATCCCGATTTGGCAGGTTTAATTCCGAGTGTGCTACCTTTGGGAACACTTTTCCTCACACCATTTTTTGGCAATTTGTACGATAAAAAAGGTAAAGGTGCCAGCATTATGATTATCGGAGCCGTGTTGTTGATTTTTGTACACGGTATATTCTCCATTCCTTTTTTAAATAACTGGATATTAGCAATGGCAGTTACTGTGGTATTGGGTATAGCTTTGTCGTTAGTTCCTTCAGCTATGTGGCCTTCGGTACCGAAAATTATTCCCGAAAAACAACTCGGGACAGCTTACGCGCTGATTTTCTGGATACAAAATTGGGGTTTAATGGGTGTTCCTTTGTTGATCGGTGTGGTATTAAGCGCTTCTAATCCAACTGTATCGCAGGCAAAAGTTGTTGTAAAAGCAGCCATTACTGAAACCTACACACAATTGCAACCAGAATTAAAACTCAATAAAATTGAATTCGACAAAGCTGTGGATAAAACTACTACCCGATTGATTAATCAGGTGTTGGTGAATACCAAATACGAAGGCATACAAGACACAACCGGTTTTGCAGGTTTTAAAAACGATTTGGTGTCAGTCAATTTGCAGGCAGTGCAAAATATGTCTTCAGCACAAGGCAAAGAAAAAATTCAACAAAACGTGGAAGATGCCTGCGTAAAAGCAGGATACGCCGAGATTGATAAACAAAAGATAGCTTTGCGGTATGACTACACCAAAGCCAATCTTATATTCATGATTTTCGGGTTTCTTGCATTTTTTGTTGCCTTTATGCTAAAAGCCGAAGACAAGAAAAAAGGTTATGGTCTGGAATTACCTAATATGAAGAAATAAAAATAATCATAGTCTGATTTATTAAAAACCTCCTCAAACCATAATGGATTGAGGAGGTTTTGGTTTTTATATGCTTAGAAACGAAAATATGAAAAAAGCTAAGTTTGTAAAGTTTTAGATAATAGATCCCAATTAAACGGGGTTTATTTTTTATAATAATGTGCAACACATACAAATTCTTGCGGAAAGAAACAATATTTTCACTCTATCCCTTTGCAGATTAAAAATAATTTTGTAATTTTGCACCTCGTTTCGGATAAGGTATAAAAGCAGCAATGCCACAGGCATCTCACCTTCCCGATGTAATCTGAAAAGTCATTTAAAAAAAAATGTACGCAATCGTAGAAATTTTGGGACAACAGTTCAAGGTGGAAGCCGGAAAAAGACTGTATATCCATCGCATGGCTGAGGCCGACAGAGGTGCTCAGGTAGAATTTGACAAAGTATTGTTGATCGAAAACGAAGGAACTATCACAGTAGGTGCTCCCGTAGTTGCAGGTTCAAAAGTAATTTGTGAGGTATTATCGCACGTTAGAGGCGAAAAAGTAATCGTTTTCCACAAAAAACGTCGTAAAGGATACCGTAAACGTAACGGTCACCGTCAGGATTTCACAGAGTTATTTATCAAGGAAATTATTGTAGCTTAACCGATAAAATTAGAAGAAAATGGCACATAAAAAAGGGGCGGGTAGCTCAAGAAACGGTCGTGAATCGGAAAGCAAACGACTTGGCGTTAAAATTTACGGTGGTCAATTTGCAAAAGCAGGTAACATCATAGTACGTCAACGCGGAACAGTACACCACATTGGTGAAAACATTGGCATGGGAAAAGACCACACATTGTTTGCATTAATCGACGGAGTAGTAGAATTCAGAAAAAAGAAAGACAACAAGTCATTTGTTTCTGTAAAACCTATCGCTGTAGCTAACTAAGCATTAGTCGATTCGCATCACACATAAATCTCCTGTTGTTTTACATCCCTGTAAAATTGCGGGAGATTTTTTTTATTAGATCCAAGATATAAGATCCAAGAAACAAGAACTTGCTTTCAAATGGTAAATGATAAATGAATAAATTGTAAATAAAAAGAGATGCTTACACTCAAATATATTACCGAAAATACCGACGATGTAATAAATCGTTTGGAAAAAAAACATTTCGACGGAGTAGCTATTATTGCCCAGGTAGTAGAATTGGACGGTTTACGTAAAACTGCACAAGTACAAGTAGATACTGCTTCGGCCGAACTAAATAATTTGTCGAAAGAAATAGGTTTACTTTTCAAAAAAGGCAAACAAACAGAAGCAGATCAGGCAAAAGAAAAAACCGTTGAACTAAAAGAAATAATTAAAAACCTTGGAGATCAACAAAGTGCAGCTGAACAAAAACTAAACGAATTACTGGTTCAAATTCCAAACTTACCTCACTCCAGCGTGCCCGAAGGAAAACGTCCTGAAGATAATTTGGTTGAACGTTCAGGTGGCATTATGCCAACTTTACCTAATGATGCTCTTCCTCACTGGGATTTAGCTAAAAAATACGACCTGATTGATTTCGAATTGGGTGTGAAAATATCGGGTGCAGGATTCCCCGTTTATAAAGGAAAATGTGCCCGTCTGCAACGTGCTTTAATCAATTTCTTCCTCGACAATGCAACGGCAGCAGGTTACTTAGAAATTCAGCCTCCTTATGTGGTAAATGCTGCTTCAGGTTATGGAACCGGACAATTGCCGGACAAAGAAGGACAAATGTACCACTGCGATTTGGACGATTTGTATTTAATTCCAACTGCCGAAGTGCCCGTTACGAATATATACCGCGATGTAATATTAAACGAGAATGACTTACCGATTAAAAACACAGCTTATTCAGCTTGTTTCCGTCGCGAAGCAGGTTCGTATGGTAAGGATGTACGTGGATTAAACCGCTTACACCAATTCGACAAAGTAGAAATTGTTCAAATTCAACATCCAGACAAATCGTACGAAACGCTTGATCAAATGGTCAATTATGTTCAAACACTGGTTGAAAAGCTGGAATTGCCATGGCGTATTCTTCGTCTTTGTGGCGGTGACATGGGTTTCACTTCAGCTTTGACTTTCGATTTTGAAGTATATTCAGCAGCACAACAACGTTGGCTGGAAGTTAGCTCTGTATCGAACTTCGAAAGCTATCAGGCAAACCGTTTGAAATGTCGATTTAAAGGCAATGACAAAAAAATGCAACTTTGTCACACATTAAATGGAAGTGCTTTGGCACTACCACGTATTGTGGCTGCATTGCTAGAAAACAATCAAACACCTGATGGCATTCGCATTCCGAAAGCATTGATTCCTTATACTGGTTTTGAAATAATACAGTAATAGAAAATCCTTAACAAAGCCAAGAGCTCAAAATCTAAATATTTTGGGCTCTATTTTTTTAGTAGTTGTATCAATCTCAAGTACTTCATACAGCGAAAAAAAACACTTAGAAACCAATCAAACTGATTTTAATTCTCCAAAAAAAATAACAGCCTACAAACAATAACTCTTCATAAGTTGTTGTAATACAATAAAAAAAAAACAAAATATTATGATATACAGAAAACTTGGAAAAACAGATATTGAACTTTCAGCGATAGGATTAGGTTGTATGGGAATGAGTCACGGTTATGGTGAACCCAATGATATAGAATCTATTGCCACTTTGGAAAAAGCATTAAAAATTGGCATCAACTTTTGGGATACGGCGGATATTTACGGTGCCGGAAAAAATGAAGAATTAATTTCGAAAGTTCTAAAACCAAACCGTGACAAGATATTTCTGGCTACCAAGTTTGGTTTTACCCCCAATGTGGATAATAAGTATGCCTTTGGTTTCGATGCTTCTCCTAAACATATGAAATTAGCAGTTGAAAATAGTCTGAAACGACTGAAGACTGATGTGATAGACTTGTATTATGCGCATCGTATCGACCCGAATGTTCCCGTGGAAGAAATGGTTGGTGCCATGGCCGAATTGGTGAAAGAAGGAAAAGTCCGTTTTTTGGGATTATCGGAAGCATCACCCAATTCCTTGAGACGTGCCTGTGCCGTACATCCAATCTCTGCCTTGCAAAGCGAATATTCTTTGCTGACACGTGATGTGGAAAAAGAAATTCTTCCCGTCTGTAAAGAATTAGGTGTCACCTTAGTTCCTTTTAGTCCTTTGGCCCGAGGTTTAATGACCAATACGCTCGATTTAGCACAATTGAAAGAAGGTGATTTTCGCAAAACCCTACCGCGCTATCAACAAGAACATGCTGAAAACAATACCCATTTGGCAGAAGAATTCGCCCAAATTGCTAAACGAAAAGACTCCACACCTTCACAACTTGCCCTGGCATGGATATTGGCACAAGGTGAGAATATTATCCCAATTCCCGGAACCAAACGAAGAACATATTTACATGAAAATGTCGGAGCTATAGAAATGGTGTTAAGTTATCATGATTTGGCTGAAATAGAAGATTTATTGAAAAAATATCCAAACACCGGTGAGCGATATAATTCGAATAGTAATAAACTGGTTGATAAAAATTAAAACGAATAATTGGAATCAAATGTCAACATTTTTCAACAACAAACTACAAGAGCCTACCGACGAAATGCTAGCGTTGGCTTTAGGAGAAACGAAAGTATTGCTTGATGCTATTTACCTATTCATTGAAAAAGAATTTGGAGACTTTCATCCCGAATGGAAATTTTATGGTGCAAAATTAGGTTGGAGCTTGAAACTGTTTCACAAAAAGAGAAATGTAGTTTTTGTAGGACCTGAAAACGGTTATTTCCGTCTTGCTTTTGCAATTGGTGAAAAAGCTTTCAAAGAAATCATGGACAGTGAATTATCCGATTCGATCAAACAGCAATTGTCCACAGCAAAAGTTTATGTTGAAGGACGACCACTTCGACTTGATATCAGAACTAAGGAAGATTTGGAACCACTTTGGCAATTAATCAGCATAAAATTGAAGTATTAGAAATTGCACCTAACTGATTGGATGACAAAGTTAAACTAAGAATAATTCAATGACTTCATCTGTATTTTCAAGTCACCCTAAAGGTATAAAAATACAATAACATTTATATTTAGTTTCTTTTGTTTTATAAATAAAAAATATATACGTACTTTTACAGCATATTTGATTTTTAAAGAATATTGAACTACATAAAATTGTATTGTTATGAACCATTTATTGTTTCTAAATTTAGGTGCAGGTGAAGTTATAGTTATCGCCTTAATTGTGTTATTGTTATTTGGAGGAAAAAAGATACCCGAATTAATGAAGGGTATTGGGAAAGGGGTTAAAAGCTTTAAAGAAGGTCTCAATGACATTGAAAATGAGATTAAGAAGGACGTGAATAAAGACGATAAACAAGATACAGCCAAGTAAACATGAGTGAACCCGCTGCAAGTGAAATGACATTTTGGGATCATCTCGATGAGTTACGAAAGATACTGTTTCGAATAGCTGCTTTTGTTGCTATACTTTCGCTTGTGTTTTTTACGTATATGAAAGAATTATTCGATCATGTTATTCTTGCACCAACCCGAAATGATTTTTTCCTCTATGAGTGGATGAATGAAATGAGTAAGAGATTTCCTATTTTCCCCGATTTCTGTGTGGGCAATTTTCAGGTAAAAATTATCAATATCAATCTTTCTTCTCAGTTTTTTATTCACATGTCCACTTCGCTATGGTTGGCTTTAGTAGCAGGTTTTCCATTTGTTATTTACCAACTTTTTATTTTCGTAAAACCGGCACTATATAGCCATGAGCAAAAAAATGCAGGTTGGGCATTCTTGTTTGGTAATTTATTATTTTACATCGGCGTTGCTGTAGGTTACTTAATGGTTTTTCCACTTACTTTGCGGTTTTTGGCAGGTTATCAACTAAGCTCATTTATCGAAAATAGTGTTTCGCTCGATTCCTATATGGATAATTTTTTGATGCTCTGTTTTATTATGGGATTGGTTTTTGAAATGCCCTTGTTATCCTGGCTTTTATCTCAAATTGGCATTCTGAATCGTGGATTTTTCAATAAGTTTCGCAAACATGCTGTTGTTATTTTATTGATTATTGCAGCAGTTATAACACCTTCGGGTGATCCTTTTACATTGATGGTGGTCTTTTTACCTATATATATGTTGTGGGAAATCAGTGCGTTGGTAGTGAAGCGAAAACCGGTTGAAAGTGAATTGTAAGAAAGACTTTAAATGTAGTTAAATGATATGCAAGAAGTTATTTATGAAAGTATATAAAACACTATACATAATTGAAATTTAGAACTTGAATATTATGAAAAGAAGAGATTTTTTTAAATCGGCAGCAGTAGTCGGTTTGGCAACAATTTTTAAACCAAATGCACTTGCTGCAAGTGCGTCTAGTGCTAATCTAACTGTTCAGGCAACACCCGATATGGTGGCAGTAATGGGTGGAGAACCGGAAGCAATGTTAATCAGAGCTTTGAAAGAATTGGGTGGCATAGGCAAGTATGTAAAAAAGGGAAATAAGGTTGTTATTAAGCCTAATATCGGTTGGGATAGAAAACCGGAACTGGCAGCAAATACAAATCCTGAGCTTGTTGGAGCATTAGTCAAGCTTTGTAAAAGTGCAGGTGCATCCGAAATTTTGGTTTTTGATCACACATGCCACGATTGGAAAAAGAGTTATACAAATAGTGGCATTGAAAAAGCAGTTAGTGATGCCGGTGGAAAAATGGTACCGGGTAATGATGAATCTTATTATCGTGAAGTTGATTTTCCAAGGGGAGTCAATTTGAAAAAGGCAAAAATTCATAAATCCTTACTCGAATGTGATGTTTGGTTTAATGTGCCGATTCTGAAAAATCATGGGGGTGCCAAGAACACCATTTCGATGAAAAATTTAATGGGAATCGTTTGGGATAGAAGTTTTTTTCATAACAATGATTTACATCAATGTATTGCCGATTCTGCAACTTTTCATAAAAAACCGGCACTCAATATAGTAGATGCTTACCGGATTTTGAAATCAAACGGTCCTCAAGGAAAATCGGAATCGGATGTAGTGAAGCTTAAATCATTAATTATCTCTCCTGATTTTGTTGCAGTAGATACTGCTGCCATGAAAATGTTTTCACAGGTTCAACCGACTGATATAAAAGATGTTCGACATATTGCTTTGGCCGAAAAGTTGAGAGTAGGTACACAAAATCTTGAGAAACTTAACGTGAAAAGAATAAAAATGTAATGAATCAACTATCAATTTCCAATAAAAAATTGGAAATTGATAGTTGAAAATTTAATACTGTTTTTAATGAAATTTCTGAAAAATATCCGTGTAATAATTTCCCTTTTATTTTTTCTGCCCATTTTCCTGTTTTTCATTGATTTTACGGGTAAACTACCATTGCAACTACATGAATTACTTAAGTTTCAATGGATTCCGGCATTGCTCTCATTGAACCTTGTGCTCATCGGTATTTTATTAGTATTGAGCCTTCTTTTTGGACGTATCTATTGCTCCACCATTTGTCCGTTAGGAGTTTTTCAAGATATTTTGGCTTGGAAGTCACGTTTTTTTCGTAAGAAAAAGAAAAAGTTTCGCTTTGAATATACTAAACCGCAGAACATACTACGCTATTCAATATTAGCTTTAACCATTGTTCTATTCATTTTCGGAAGTTCTTTTTTGGTGATATTGCTTGATCCATATAGTACTTTTGGTCGAATGGTATCGCAACTTTTTCGTCCTTTGGCCATCATGGGAAATAATGTCATTTCTGCTATTTTGAGTGGAATGGGTAACTATTCTCTGTACAAAGTTGATCAAGTAGGTTTTGTTCCAGTTGCTTTTGGCATTTCCCTGCTCTTTTTTGTTCTGGTTGGAGTTATGTCGTGGTTTCGCGGCAGATTGTACTGCAATACAGTTTGTCCTGTAGGAACAACATTGGGTCTTTTATCCAGAATCTCTATCTTTAGGATTTCCATCAAAGAATCGTCGTGTACCCAATGCGGACTTTGCGAAAAGAGTTGTAAATCTCAATGTATCGACAGTGAAACCATGAAAGTAGATGATTCGCGTTGTGTTAGTTGTTTCAACTGCATCTCTGCATGTAAAAAAGGGAGTATGAAATATGAATTTCGGTACAAAAAACAAATAGCAGAACCGGTACAAACTCATGCTGATAACAGTAGGAGAACGTTTCTCCTTACTTCTGGAGCAGTACTTTCAACTTTAGCATTTGCAAATGTAAAAACACTTACCCGAAAAAAAGATACTATCCTCACGCGTCAACCCATAATGCCTCCGGGAGCAGGTAATATCGAACATTTTAATGCACATTGTACAGGTTGTCAACTCTGTGTTGGTAAATGCCCTATGCAAGTACTTAAACCTGCTGCTTTACAATATGGCATTTCGGGTATCATGCAACCTCATCTGTCTTTTTCTACACAAATTTTTTGTACATATGATTGTAATATCTGTTCATCAGTATGTCCAACAGTTGCTTTGAAACCCCTTTCCATGGAAGAAAAAAAGTTGGTGCAAATAGGTATTGTCAAGTTTAGAAAAGACATGTGCGTTGTATTTACCGACGAAACCGACTGTGGTGCATGTTCTGAACATTGTCCAACTCAAGCAGTTCACATGATTCCTTACAAAAAGGGTTTGACCATTCCCGAAGTAACCGAAAACATTTGTATTGGATGTGGAGCTTGTGAGTCAATTTGTCCGGTAAAACCTTACAAAGCCATTTATGTAGAAGGAAATAAAATCCAAATTACCGCTAAAAAACCTAAAGAAGCTAAAAAGTTTAATAAAGTAATTGATGACTTCGGGTTTTAAATAATGAACAATTAAAGATTGTTATTGATAACACAAAAACAAAACATTTATCATTGAGCAATCTAGGAGTATTGAGTTGAATAATTCTAAAAAAAATGATGTGATAAATCTTTATAATCGGTTAACAAAGTCGTTTTAATAGCTGTTTGATTGACGAAAAAAACTATCTTTGCGATGCAATTATTAAAAGATTCAGATGTTCGAGATAATTTTAAAAGGGATATTAATTGGCTTATGTATATCAGTACCTTTGGGTCCTATTGGTATGCTTTGCATACAACGAACTCTTAACAGAGGTCAAAAGTATGGCATTGCAACGGGATTAGGTGCTACTACATCCGATTTAGTTTATACCATTATCACTTTATTTTTCCTAAGTTTCGTTTTAGATCTCATTGAAGAACATCGTTTTATCATTCAATTGGTTGGAAGTATTGTTGTAGCAGCATTTGGATATTATATTTTTAGCTCAAATCCGGCCACACAACCCAAACCTAATGAACCAATAAAGCAAACACTGCTAGGTGATTTTGCCTCTTCGTTTGGTTTAACTTTCTCAAATCCCTTGGTCTTATTTGTACTAATAGCCCTTTTTGCCCGCTTCGAATTTATTGGAAGGAATTCCACTTTGTTTGTTTCTATAATTGGCATATTATCTATATTGGGAGGTGCATTAATGTGGTGGAGTCTCCTAACATTTCTTGTTAGCCGCTTCAAAGACAAATTGAATATGCGCGATTTGAAAATAATTAATCTGATAACAGGCGTTGTCATCATGCTGATAGGTAGTGTTGGATTAATTCTCAGTTTGATAAAATAAAGTTAAGCTAACTTATTATCACAATGAGTTGGCTTAATATTAATCCGGAAGATTATACCTTTTAATAATCCCGTTTATATATAAGACGAGAAAAGATGAATAATATTACATGGAAGATGAAAAAAAGTTTCGGGGTTCGAAATCTTGGCTCTTGATTCTTGGTTTTTAGTTCTAAGTTTAGACTTTATAACTTTGACAGTAAACTTAAATCAACCTTTTTATCACACGCAATGTATGTGTATATTCTCCCGTTTGAGCAGAAATAATTCCTTGCGAATCGATGGATTCGATTTTAACCCAACCCGAAGCATGAATAATTTGGTTTGGATTAAGCAACACACCCACATGAATAATTTTCCCTTCAGCATTTTCGAAAAAAGCCAAATCGCCCGCTTGTGCTTCGAAAAGAAAATCTATTACTCTTCCTGAATCTACTTGTTGTGAAGCATCCCGACTTAATTGAAAGCCACACATAGCAAAAACCACTTGAACAAATCCAGAGCAGTCAATGCCCAAAATACTTTTACCTCCCCAAAGATAAGGGGCATTGAGATATTGAGAGGAAAAATTTAGAATTTTTTCAGATATTGATTCCAACAGATTTGAGTTAGAAGGTATGCTAATTTGGTATATCTCATTTCCTATAGTACAACGACCATGATCATAAGCAGGTAACAAACTTCCACCCGGTAAGAACATTTTTTCATTGGAAATGGTTTTATCACAAAGTAAAAACGGAACTGACACACAGTATGACTGAGCATTGGCAAAATGTTTTTCCTCATTTGAGGAGAGCATCTGAATCATTTTTCGATCTACCCAACCTGTATAATTATCTGAAAGGTTACGAACATAAAGCCAACGGTCGCTTACTTCAAGTATCTCGACGCGTTCACCAAAAAGAAGCTGTGAACACATTTCGCTAAGTTCGCTTTCGCTTTCGCGTAGGGGCACAAGAGGGATAGTTATGATTCCTGTCATTTCTTTATAATTAATGCCGAAAGTTATCGGTAGTTTAATCGTTAAATTGAAAGTATAGAAACAAATTGATTTTTCCTTAACTAAATTATTGGCAATTAAACTCGTTTTCTAATAACTGATAACTGTTTACTGATAATATTTTCGTACAAAAATACTGAAAGTTTACTTAATCCACTACTTTTAGAGATTTTTTTCGTAATTTTCGGCGGAATTAGGTTTTTATCCATTCATTTATTAATTTTGTTACAATTATGAAAATTAAAACAACTCAAGCTCAACTTCAAAATATAACTAAAGCCGCATTATTCGTGTGTCTTATTGGGCTCATTGTTGAACTTTTCCCTTCTCAAGATAAATTTAAATATCAATTTGAAGTAGGAAAACCATGGTCGTACGAATTAATCACTGCTTCTTTCGATTTTCCTATCTACAAAAGTGATCAGCAAATTAGTCAGGAAAAGGATGAAATTCTGAAAGATTTTACTCCATTTTATCACTTAGATACTTCAGTTAATGACATCCAAATCAAAAAGTTATTCTCTGACTGGAAAAAAAAGAGTGGAAAATTACCAATTTCACAGAATTTTATTAAAGCCAAGTTCAAATCCATCTATTCTATCGGAATTATATCGATAGAAGAATACAACAAATTAATAGAAGATGGAAGGGAAAACATATCCTGCATTTTGCCCAATCGGGTTACGCACTCTATGGCTATCGAAAATGTGTACACACCAAAAACCGCTTACGAAGAAATTGTTCGTGATGCACCTGAAAGATTAAAATCCTACGATTTAAATTTGTATCTGGTAGAAAACCTGAAATACGACAGCGCAACATCCGAGTTATCTAAAATCGATTTATTAAAAAACCTATCACTAACCTCTGGTATGGTTCAAACTGGTGAAAGAATTATCGATAGAGGAGAGATTGTTACTCCTGCCACTTATTTAGAACTACATTCTCTCAAAATTGAATACGAGAAGCGAAAGGAGTCTATTCAACAATCAGGTATTGTAATTATTGGCGAAATCATTATGATTTTTGGACTTATTAGTTTGTTCTTTTTGTATATTTTCCTCTTCCGTCCTCGAATATTTTATAGTTTTGGTGATTTACTCTTTATTTCATTGCTAGTTGTCATGATAGTTGGCATTACTGCATTTTCCCTGCAATATACTACTCTTAGTTATTACATGGTTCCTTTCGCCCTGATACCCATCATTATTCGTGTTTTTTACGACCCTCGAACAGCTTTATTTGCGCACATTATCTCTATGTTGATTATTTCATTTATGGTTGATAACTCTTTTCAATTCGTAGTATTACAAATCGTCATTGGTATGGTGGCTGTTTCAAGTCTGAAAGATATGACTCAACGATCACAATTAGCCCAAACTGCCCTGTACATTTTTTTGAGCTACAGTGCAATTTATCTGGCTTTTGAATTTATTTCTGAAGGAGATGTTCAACGAATACATTGGCAAACAATATTATATTTTGCCATTAGTAGCGTTATCTTACTGTTCGCTTACGTATTAATTTACTTTTTCGAGAAGATTTTCGGACTTATTTCTTCAATTACATTGGTTGAACTTACCAATATCAATAGTGATTTGATGATGAAATTCGCAGAAGTGGCACCGGGTACATTCCAACACACATTACAAGTATCTAATCTGGCCACTGAAGCAGCAAAAAAAATTAATGCCAATAGTTTGTTGGTGCGTACAGGTGCATTATATCACGATATCGGAAAAATGCAACATCCTGAATACTTTACCGAGAATCAGATGGGTGGTAATAATCCACTTTCTGATTTGGATTTCGAAGAAGCAGCGCGTATTGTCATCAATCACGTAACGGATGGAATTGAAATTGCAAAAAGAAGTCACTTGCCCGAACAAATTATCAATTTTATTGCTACTCATCATGGATTAAGTAAAACTAAATTTTTCTACAACTCATTTATCAACGCTTATCCCGATATAAAACCCAACGATGAAGCTTTTACTTATCCGGGACCATTACCAAATAACAAAGAAACTGCTATCCTCATGATGGCTGATGCTGTAGAAGCCCGTTCGAGAAGTTTAACTAAATATACCGAAGAAAGTGTTAATGAAATGGTGGAGGATATGATTAATAGTCAGATTGCTGACGGACAGTTTAGAGAAGCTCCAATCACTTTCAGAGATGTAGAAACCGTAAAATCAGTATTCAAAGAAAAAATCAAGAATATCTATCATACACGAATTGCCTATCCGGAAGCAGTCAATCAGGAAAAAGCCTAAAAGAGACTGAAACATGGGTTCAAACACAAAAACCTCCATCGAATATCGACTGGAGGTTTTTCGCTTTTTTTTATCTTCTAAACTTCCCCAAAAATCAGATTCAAGATGAACCCATTGGGAAATTAAGAAAAACGGTAACTTACTTTCCAATTCCTATAACCCCGCAAGCAACTCTCGCCCCGTAATTTTCTGTTGGTTAGGTTTTGAAGTCATCTGCATCCTTGTGAATAATGACCGAACGTCCTATAATAGAAGTTATATGCACCAAATTTAGCAAAGTGTAACTTTACATGTATCGGGTAACAGTTTTCTTGTTTATATAAAGTTTTTAAACATACCGGCAAACAAAATGAATGAATAAATTAAATAATCTTTACAAGGTCAACAAATGATTAATTTGAAAAACAAAACAACAGTTTGGTCTGTTCTATGGGCAACTTATTTTCAAAAATATTTCACCTTTATAAATCAAAAAAAAACTAGCAAATGAAAAAAATTAGTCTATCGTTCCTACTTATGCTTTTTGTTTTTACAGCATCTGCACAAACATGGGTTTCGGATGCTGCCCACTCCCGCCTGGGATTCTCTATTTCACATCTTATGATTTCGCATGTGACAGGTAATTTCAAACAATTTGAAGTGAAGGTTATCACTGCTAAACCAGACTATAGTGATGCAAAGATTGAAGTTATTGCTCAAATTTCAAGCATCAACACTGATGCTGAACAAAGAGACACACATTTGAAGAGTGATGCTTTCTTTGATGCGCAACAATTTCCTACATTGCACTTCAAGAGCACTTCTTTGAAGAATATTAAAAATAACGACTATAAACTAATAGGCAATCTGACTATGCACGGAATTACGAAACCGGTAGTGTTGGATGTTGTATTCGAAGGTAAAGTAACAAATCCTATGAATAAAAAAGCAATAGCTGTTCTTTCAATTAAAGGCGTTTTGAACAGATCAGATTTTGGTATTGGCAACAAATTTCCATCGACAATGGTTGGAGATGAAGTTACACTTCAAGCAAACATAGAACTTAGTCCAATCGATTAAAATTCAGGTCCATTTTTATTAATCTTTAAAAAAGAGGTTTATACAATTTGTGTATAATCCTCTTTTTTTATCCTACTTTGAATAACAGGAATATGCTTAGACGGAAGTCACATACTCATTAGCAAATTCTTTCAACCGTTGTTCCAATATCCCCATTTGATCTAACCTTACAAACGAAACGCAAGCACGCAGTCCGTTGGGATTTTCGCTACCGGTAATAGCCAGAGAAATAGCACTGATACCATAATATAGAAAGGTTTTCATCAGTTCAGCACTCGTCATACCGGGGTAAGCAATACTAAAGTAAAAGCCATCGGCCAGTTCACGATCTTCGTCATTGTAGACAATATAAAAACCATATTTTATAAATAAAGCTTTCATCAATCTGGCTTTTTCGCCATAGGGATGCAGGGCGGTAATAAAGTCAATATCGCCATCGTTTACCGCTTTCAAAGTGGCTGCCAGGGCATATTGTGCCGAATGGGATGTTCCTGCTGTAGTAGCATATAACACGCCATAAGCCATAAAGTGTCCCAATACATCGCTGCTAAAATAATTCTTCAGATTGGGATAGCGACGAGTTCTTAGGCGTTCACTGGTAATCATCATCCCAATACGTTGACCGGCATAACTGAAAATCTTGGAAGCCGAAAGTAACAAAATATAATTATCGGTATAATGTGATACGGTGGGTTGAAAAGGTGCAAGACCAGCAACGCCGTAATGTTGACGGAAATCCATGCCGAAATAGGCCAGATCTTCAATTACAATCACATCATATTTCGATGCCAGTTCGCCTATGGTTTTCAATTCGCTTTCGGAGAAACAAATCCACGAAGGATTGTTGGGCGAAGAGTAACAAATGGAACAAATATTTCCTTCACTAAGGTACGATTCGAGTTTCTCACGCAGTTTTTCTCCACGAAAATTCAAAATATCGAATGATTTGAAAGGTAAAGACAACAAATGTAATTGCGATTTATTGACAGGAAAACCCGGATCGATAAAAAGGGTGTAAGGTTTATCGGGATTGGTACGTCCGGCTGCCAACAAAGCTGCAAAGCTTCCCTGCATGGCACCAACCGTGGGTACACAACAAGCGGGAGAAACTTCTATATTCATAAATAGTTTGGCAAATCGTGCAATTTCGTTTTTGGCAAAAAGAATTCCTTCTATATGCGGATACACAGCTGCCAGACCCTTGTCCAACGCTTCTTTTTCTGCTTCAATAGCGATGGCGAAAGCCGGCAAACCGGGCACACCCATTTCCATATGAATAAATTCCTGTCCGCTATTCTCTTCTATCTGTGCAACAAACCTTCCCATTTCACGGATGGATAAACTGGAAATATCGGGTTCGTCAAATTGAGCAAAAAGGGAATCGACAATTTCTTTTGATATGATCATTTTTTAAAATTTTAATGCTAATTTTTCCAAAGTTCTAAACTTTTGAAAAGTTGAAGAATAATAAATAACAGGAGCAAATAACAATTAATATCGTCTCGCCGAATGCGATGCAAGTTACTTCTTCCTATTATCAACCACCCTAATAGCTTTCCCTTCGCTACGCGCTATGGTTTTGGGTTCTACCAAAGTTACTTTTACACTTAGGCCAATTGCTGAATTGAGTGCGTGTGAAATCTTATGCGACAAGTTTTGCAAATCGCGAATGGTATCAGTCAGTTTTGTTTCGTCCAGTTCTACTTTTAGTTCCAACGTGTCCAGATTATTTACTTTGTCAACATACAACATATAATGTGCACTTGTCTCGCCCATTTCGAGTAGAACATGTTCAATTTGAGATGGGAAAAGATTCACACCACGAATAATCAACATATCATCGCTGCGTCCTGTTATTTTCTTCATACGGATCAACGTACGCCCACATTCACATTTTTCGCGGTTAAGGGTGGATAGATCACGGGTATTATAACGAAGTAAAGGAATTCCTTCTTTGGTAAGTGTAGTAAATACCAGTTCACCTTCTATGCCTTCTGCAAGAGGTTCTTTGGTATCGGGATGCACCGTTTCGGGGAAGAAATGATCTTCATGCACATGTAATCCGGTATGTTGAATACAATCGTTCGCTACGCCGGGTCCCATAATTTCGCTGAGTCCATAAATATCATGTGCCTGAATTCCCCATTTCTTTTCCAGTTCCAAACGCATATTCTCCGTCCATGGCTCAGCTCCAAAAACACCTGTTTTCAATTTCATGTCTGCTAATGAATAACCATTTTCGACCAGTGCATCGGCTAAGTGTAAAGCATATGAAGGTGTACAAGCCAAGACTGTAGAACCAAAATCGGCCATTAATTGCAATTGTCTGCGTGTATTTCCTCCCGAAATAGGAATTACTGAACAACCAATGGTTTCAGCACCATAATGTACACCAAGTCCGCCGGTAAATAAGCCGTAGCCATAAGAAATCTGCATAATATCATCAGATGCAATGCCCGACATGGTTAAACAGCGCGCCACCACTTCGCACCAGTTATCAATATCCTTTTTTGTATAACCTACTGTTGTTGGCTTTCCTGTTGTACCACTGGAAGCATGTACCCGTACTATATCTTTCATCGGAACGGCAAACAAATCGAAGGGATAATTATCGCGTAAATCCTGTTTGTAAGTAAATGGCAATTTCACAATGTCATCAATGGATTTAATATCCGAAGGCTTCACTCCCATATCATCCATTCGTTTGCGGTAAAAAGTCACATTGTTATATACATGCCTTACTAACTGTATGAGTCTTTCACTTTGTAAAGTGCGCATATCTTCACGCGACATACATTCAATTTCTTTATTCCAAATCATACGTTTTAATTTTCTTTGTTTGATGTTCGAAAGGTTTCGTGTTTTGCGTTCCTGGTTTTACGTTCTTAGCCTACCGACTATAAACGACCTACTATAAACTATTTCAGGTCTACTTCAGTAATCGACTTCAAACCATTAGCTTTGATCACTTCCATAGCTTTATCGCAATTATCGGTTCGTACCATAAGGATGGATTTACTTCCAAAACTAAAAGCATAAACATATTCGATGCAAATATCAGCATTCGTAAATAAGTCGAGAATATGCGACATAGAACCTGGAGCGGCATCCATTTCGATTGAAAGAATATCATGAACACGCACACTGAATTGCTCTTCACGTAAGGTTTTTAATGCTTTTTCGGGATCGGAAACGATGGCGCGCAATATGCCGTAATCACTTGAATCGGCGACGGTCAGTGCAACAATATTGATGTTATTCCGGGCAAGAACTGCTAAAATCTGATTCAAATGACCGGTTTTGTTTTCGAGGAAAACGGATAGTTGGCGGATAGTCATAATACTTGTTTGAAGGGTTTGAAGAGTTTTCTTATAAAGAGCGGTTGCAACCTATCCTACAAAGAAAAGTTGGTATTTATTTGACTCGCAAATTTACGCAATTTGCCGTAAAAAAAAGCATTTATTTGTAAAACAATTATACTAAAAAGAGATTCGAATATCAGAAGTTTTTAAATGAGCCAGCAATCATTCTTTTTCAAGTACCGACACACAATCACCAACTTGAAAAGCACTTATTCTGAGCTGTTTACAAAGGATTGCCATAAGATTAGAGTTTTATCTTATAAGCGGTTCTTTTAAATTATTAATCATATTCCTTTGTAATTGAAAATATTTTGTAAATTTGCCCGTATATTCAACAAGAATTAATGTAAAAAAATGTATCTGTCGAGATTAACAATTAAAAAGGAAATATCCCCAAAATCCTATTTAAAAAGAGTAAGGCGAGCATTCTGAAAATCGTAAGAGTAAGAACAAAAATCTATGAAATCAAAATTTTATTCCTTCCCTTTGTTTGTGACGACTGTTTTATTACTGTTTTTTGGAACCGTAAAAACATTCGCATTGGATTACAGCATTTCCTTTACAGGAAGTGGAGCTAGCACATCAGTTGCAAGTGTAGAAGTTAAAAATCTAACACAAGGAACTTCCGTAACCGTTCCAATCGGAAACACTTTGAATTTAAAAGATGTGGGAACTTCCGTAACTCAACTAAGTGACAATAATCCTTCATTGTGGGTTTCTTTTAACCCGGGAAATGAAAGTTCAACGGTGTCTTTTGTGGCAAAACAGAAGGGAATGACTCAAATTAATGTTTTCGCTATCAATGGAAAACAATTAATTACCGAAACCAAAAATTTGTCTGAAGGAAATAATTCGTTTCAGGTGTTCTTGCCAAATGGAACTTATGTTTTAGCTATAGAAGGAAATGGTTATTCCGGCAAAGCAAAAATCATCAGTCAAACAAGTTCTGTGATTACTCCAAAATTTATTTTTTCAGGAACTGAAACTCAGGTTATCAATAAACAAAAAAGCAAAAGTGCAAGTACGATAACTCAAATGCAGTATAACACTGGCGATCAATTGCTTTATAAAGGAATTTCCGGTAATTACAGCACCATTGTTGCAGATGTTCCAACTGGAAGTAAAACGGTAAATTTTGGATTCGTAGCTTGTCAAGATGCTGATGGATACAATTACGCGATTGTAAACATTGGTACGCAAACTTGGATGGCCGAAAATTTGAGAACCACAAAATACAACGATAATAGTGCAATTCCAAATGTTACCGACAATGTAGCTTGGAGCGCGCTCACAACCGGTGCCTATTGCGATCATGATAATAGTGCCAGCAATGGTACAATTTATGGTCATTTATATAACTGGTTTGCTGTAAATACAGGAATTTTAGCTCCTACAGGCTGGCATGTGCCAACCGATGCCGAATGGACAACGCTCGTAACATTTTTAGGAGGTGATAACGTTGCCGGCGGAAAGCTAAAAGAAACCGGAACTGCGCATTGGATAACTCCCAACACCGGAGCAACCAACGAAACCGGTTTTGGAGCTCTTCCGGCCGGAGGTCGTGCTTTTGATGGTATTTTTCCAACCAGCGATGTTGGTTACAGAGGTCAATGTTGGACTGCAACTCAGTTTGATGTGTTTCCTGCCTATTATCGTGGAATTCCAAATAACGGCACTTTTGCTACCAGAGCTTTTTACAATAAAGCTGCCGGTTTCTCAATTCGATGCGTAAAATAAGCAATTAGAAGTAAGGGCTTTAAAAAGCTCAAACTGAAAACCAAATTACCCCGTGAGATTTATTTATCTCATGGGGTAATTTGCAATTTGGAGTTGAAAAAAGTTCTTGCCCAACATTCAAAGAAACCGTTTTCCGCATTCAAAAAAAAGATGTATTTTTATCGTTCAAATAAAACTGACTTATCAAAAAACAAACAATATGGAAGACAATGCATTATTGATGGAAGTGATAGCCAAAGCACAATCGTGGTTAGCTGGGAATTATAACGAAGAGACAAAAACTGACATACGACGCATGATAGATGCCGACGATAAAACCGAACTTATAGAATCTTTTTACCGCGATTTGGAATTTGGAACCGGCGGTTTGCGCGGTATTATGGGTGCCGGTACAAACCGTATGAATATCTATACTGTTGGAGCTGCCACACAAGGTTTGAGTAATTACTTGAAAGCCCAATTTCCAAATGTGCCACAAATCAGTGTGGTGATTGGGCATGACTGCCGCAACAACAGTCGTCTTTTTGCTGAAATCTCAGCCAATATCTTCTCGGCTAACGGAATCAAAGTTTATTTATTCGAAGACCTCCGTCCTACTCCAGAAGCATCCTTTGCTATTCGTAAACTTGGTTGCCAAAGCGGAATTATCCTGACAGCCTCACACAATCCGAAAGAATATAACGGATACAAAGCCTATTGGGACGATGGCGCACAAATGATAACTCCGCATGATGAAAATGTGATTACTGAGGTTTCCAAAATAAAAAATGTGGACGAAATCAAATTTGAAGGTAATCCTGCATTAATTGAAATCATAGGCGAAGAAATTGACAAAGCATTTATTGATGCTATTAAAACATTGTCGCTATCACCAGATTCGATTAAACGTCACAGTGATTTGAAAATCGTATATACTCCAATTCATGGTACAGGCGTTATGTTAGTTCCGAGAGCTTTAAAAGAATACGGTTTTACTAATATCATACCCGTACCCGAACAAAATGTAGTGAGTGGCGATTTTCCAACTGTTCTTTCGCCAAATCCCGAAGAACCTGCAGCTTTGGATATGGCGGTGAAAAAAGCCATTGAAACCAATGCCGACATAGTGATGGCTTCCGACCCGGATGCTGACAGACTCGGAATAGCGGTTAAGAACGATAAAGGTGAATGGATATTGGTAAACGGTAACCAAACCGCCTTACTATTTATTTATTACCTGATTCGTCGCTGGAAAGAACTTGGCAAATTGAAAGGCAATGAATATATCGTTAAAACCATTGTTACTACAGAAATTATCAAACAAATAGCTGACAGAAACAAAGTAGAATGTTACGATTGTTTCACTGGTTTCAAATGGATAGCTGCTGTTATACGTGAGAACGAAGGCATAAAAGAATATATTGGTGGTGGTGAAGAAAGCTATGGTTTTCTTCCAGAAGAATTTGCCCGCGACAAGGATGCCGTTTCGTCTTGTGCTATGATGGCCGAAATAGCTGCCTGGGCAAAAGATAATGGTAAAACATTATTCGAATTGTTACAAGATATTTACATTGAATACGGTTACGGTAAAGAAAAAGGTATTTCGGTTGTCCGCAAAGGAAAATCGGGAGCTGAAGAAATTGTACAAATGATGAAGAACTTCAGTCAGAATCCGCCAAAAGAAATTGCAAGTTCGAAAGTAAGCTTTATCAAAGACTACGAATCATTGAAAATGACAAATGTAAAGACAGGTGAAGTGACTGATTTAATTATGCCTGCCACTTCAAATGTATTGCAATACTTTACCGAAGATGGCACCAAAATTTCGGTACGTCCTTCTGGAACCGAACCTAAAATCAAATTTTATATCGAAGTGCGTGGTGATATGAAATCTCGTGCAGAATATGCTGCTGCCGATGCTGCTGCCAATAAAAAAATTGAAGCAGTCAGAACTTCACTCGGAGTTTAAACATTGAAGAGTAATTTTTAACCCTAATTAAAATAAAATGGAAACCGCCATTCGAGAGCTCGAATGACGGTTTTGTTTTCCTGTTGGTAATGCGTATCTTTGCTCATTCAAACAAATAGATATTTAAAAATGACCCAATCAACCAACTATATATTCATCGACATTAAACAAGAACGCTACTTAAATTATAATAAAGTACTTAAAACTGAATTTACCGAACGCATTCAGAAAATATCCATTAACGCCGGTTTTACTTGCCCGAATCGTGATGGCAGCAAAGGAAGAGGCGGTTGCACTTATTGCAATAACCAAACCTTTATCCCCGAATACTGCAAACCTGTGAAAAGTGTTAGTCAGCATGTGGAAGAAGGTATCAATTTCTTTAAACACAAATACGAAAATCAATTCTATCTGGCATATTTTCAGTCATACACCAACACCTACGATTCGATTGACAAGCTGAAGACGATTTACAAGGAAGCACTCTCCCACCCCCAGATAAAAGGAATTGTGGTGGGAACGCGTCCCGATTGTGTAAACGATGAATTGCTCGATTATTTTGCCGAATTATCCACCAAAGTTTATGTGATGATTGAATATGGCATTGAATCGACAGACGACGAAACACTCAAATTTATCAATCGTGGTCATGACTATGCCTGTGCCGAAAATGCGATTCGCGAAACTGCCAAACGTGGCATTAAAACCGGAGCGCATCTCATTCTGGGATTGCCGAATGAAAGCCGTGAAACCATACTTGGACACGCAGCCCGGATTTCAGAACTACCATTAACCGCCATTAAATTGCA
>Ga0209540_10001000_pt1 | contig 22729 bp, 23 predicted proteins | sample BarGraIncu01121A_FD_184501 | JGI IMG/M metagenome (GOLD analysis project Ga0209540, IMG submission 184501) | Arctic peat soil microbial communities from Barrow, Alaska - Barrow Graham LP Incubations 011-21A (SPAdes) (version 2) | ecosystem: Environmental > Terrestrial > Soil > Wetlands > Peat... | reverse complement strand
TCTGTTTCCTCGCGTAGCCTCTTTATTAGCTCATCGCGATTCTGTATCTTTACAATATCCCCCTTCATACGATTTATTTAGTCCGATCTATTATATCTATTTTGTCGTAGAACTATAATGGCATTTAGGATACCAATTCAATGATTTGAGTACACGACCCAGAACCTCAGGGATGGACGAATTGATGATCAGTCTTCCAACTCCACCCGTCAGGATCTTCGACGCGAAACCCTGCCATCCGGACTCCAGAAAGAGATGAAATAATCCGGCTCCAAGGATGGGCAGATAACTTTTCGCGCCCGGGATGCTGCCGCCGCCCTGCAGAAGAGAGAGATACTGCATTGCCATCTCCCGAACCTGTGAGGTCTGGACGGGTGAGAGCCTCCTCTCAGATACGACTTCTCCGTCAAGGGTAACTTTATATTCAAAGGTCCTGGTCTGTGCGCTTCCCGCCTCAGAAACAGCGATTGTGATATTTTGCATCAATACTCCTCTGCGGTGCTCATTTCCCTGCTAATCCTATGTTCATCCTCATGTTATTCTCCCTTTTCGTTATCCTTGTTAAAGGGCTCATTCCAGACTGACAGAGCCATTTTGGGCCCTTATCTCGCAGTAGCCTTTGGGCTCCAGATGCACGACTACATCCTTGACCCCAACAATCTTGCTTTTGATCCGATGCTCCACATCTTTGGCCACTTTATGAGCCGCCTCGATGGATAGCGACGAGTCCACTCCGATATGCAGATCCACATAAATCTCTCCCGACATACCGCGCGTTCGAACGCGGTGGCAGGTGCAGACCCCGTCTACGGATTTTGCCAGATCGACGATCTTGCTCTCCTCGATTGGAGCCTTATCCAGCAAGACGCTGGAACTGTCTTTTATGATCTCGAGACCCGTCAGAATGATCAGGCCGCAGATGAGCAGGGCAATGACCGGATCGGCGAGCGGGTAGCCCATCTTGATGGCAATAAGACCCAGGATAACACCAATCGAGGCATAAATGTCGCTTCGGGTGTGCATGGAGTCGGCCACCAGGATGCTGCTCTTCAGCCTTTTGCCCAGGATGTACTCGTAGGCCGAGACGCCGATATTGATGGCCAGAGTCAAGCCCATGATGCCGAAGGAGAGCTCGGTCACCTCGGGAACTGAAGGATTTTGAATGCGACCGACTGCGGCGAGTATCAGTTGAAAGCAGTGGCGAAGAGCAGGACGACGATGCCTATGGAGGCGAAGGTCTCGAACTTGGCGTGGCCGTAAGGATGCTCCTTGTCCGGCGAGCGGGAGGCTATAGCGATGCCAACCAGCCCGATGATGTTGGAGGTGCTGTCGAAAAGAGAGTGAAGCCCGTCTGCGCTCATGCTCAGGGAGTTGGTGGCCAGGCCGTAAATCCCTTTGAGCAGGGCCACGGTTATGTTCAGGACAAATATAATGATCAGAATGCGCCGAACCGCATCGTAGTAGGCCATCAGGTTTAGATACATCGGGAAGCGATAAATATTTTCTTAGTGCTGATTGGAGCTGATTGGAGGGGATCTCTTGATAGCAACCAGATTTCTGGAATTTGAGACGCATAGCGGAGAAGTATTGGATATAACCGATGAAGTGCAGGAGGCGCTGGGGAAGACATCCTTGAAAACAGGAGTGGTTACGGTCTTTGTGACGGGAGCAACGGCAGCTGTCACCACCATCGAGTACGAGGACGGGCTGGTGGCGGATCTGGGTGATGCCCTGCAGAGGATCGCACCAGTGGAGATCGATTACGCCCACAACGAGCGGTGGCATGACGGCAACGGTCACTCGCACATTCGGGCCTCGCTCCTGGGGCCCAGCCTCTCTGTGCCCTTTTGTGAAGGGCGCTTGATGCTGGGAACCTGGCAGCAGATAGTCTTCCTGGAGCTCGACAACCGGCCCCGGCAACGGAAGGTTGTTTTGCAGATTATGGGAGAATAGACATGCGTTTTCCTTTCTTGGTTCCTCGCTGTATCGATTGGATAATAGAATAATCGAGTCCTTTGTGAGTCCTCCGTGCGCTCTGTGCCTCTGTGGTGGCAGTTCGTAACTATTTGGTTAAAACCAGTTGCTAACGACGTTCAACCACAGAGACACAGAGTTCACAAAGAACGCACAGAGAGACTCACAACCAAGAAACCATTCTATCTAGATGTTAGCCACGGGAAATAGAAAATAGCCTCCTTTTGCAGAGGCGAAGTACTAAACTATCGATATCTTTGTAGGCAGCCCCAATTGCATCAGGTCGCTTTGCCCCAGAGTTCTGCGGTTGCCTTCCCTGTCCACCAGAATCAAGCTCTGCAGATGCCAGTCGCCCGTATCATTGGCAGGCAGCAGCATCCTGGCGCTGTAGACTCCATCCTTGGCAGACCCTGACGTGAGGTTCTGGGCCGGGAAGAGCGCCGATGCTTCCTCTCCAGCCGGGCCGGAGAATCTGGCCTCTGCCGCCCAGACGGCCTGGTCGTCTATGGCGTGGAGGGTGAGGTTGATGGACGGGGTCGAGTTGGCCGATACCTTTTGCGGCTCAAAGGCAAATCCCGCCAGGCTCGGGGCCTGGTCGTCTGCCAGAGGGCCTGCAGCCATGCTTTGAGGCGGACTCATGGGATCAACGTCGCCAGCGGTGGTGAAGTCCTGGCTGCTGCTGCCGATCTTTATGGTCTTCTCGATGGAGAAGGCACCTACGAGGTCTTCCACGCTGCGGCCGTAGGCAGAGGCTAGGCTTGAGGTGGTGAGCAGGAGAAGAAGGGCGAGAATTAGGATTCGGGAAACGGATATTCTGATCACGATTGGAGAGATGGATTGGGAGAGAGAAATAGGTTTTCCTTGACCAAGAGGGCTGTGATGCCATTGATTCGGACGTTCATTGAGCTTATGGGTTGTGGATACCTGTAAGGTGATCGGTACATTACCGCTGATACTTCAACTCATTGCTGGCCGCCTCTGCCGATTGTCGCATCTTCGCAACGGGGATTCCTCGGGCAAGGTGCACTTCTTGCGCCTCGTGGGAGATTGAGAATTGCTGCAAAAAGCCACTTCAGAAGAATGCAGAATCAAGGCGGAGGCCTATAGGAATCCTCTTATTCATAATAGATAAAGAGAAGTGCAATGCTTGGTATGGAGAAGGCGAAGCTGAGTGATGAGGACTTCCTATTCCAAAAGGATTTACAGCAATTCCTCTGCCGTGATCTTGAAAGCGAAAACTGGACCATAGCATATCATGGTTTCAATGACTCCTTGCAGAATGGAGCATTTTTCAGTGCGCTTGTTCCAGAGGAAATGCTGTCATCAGTTCTCCGAAAGGATTCCTGGGACATATCAATCGGAGCTGGAGGCCCCGACGTATGCATTTCCTACGAAGAAGATAGAGAGATACGAGAGTACCATACCTATACGGAAAAGGGGCAGATCCAACCAATCGTGATTGCACGATCTTTCCATAATCTTCGTCCCTCATACATTGAGATCCAGGAAGAATTTCGACTGTTCCACAATCTCTACTATGATGCGACTAAGGGCAAGTACATCAAGGTCCACTATGATGGCTATGAAGAGGACATCATAATAGTTGAAGGGAAGACAGTCAGAATTAGGACACGAGCCCTTCGCGAGTATGCTGCCATAAAAGATGTGAGTATTGTGCTGTATATTGATAGCGTTCGATATTCGCCAATTCCATTGAATCAAATTCCAGAATCGAAAAGGCGTCTAAAGGGTCATGATGATAGTATGTCCTACTTGGTCAATATAAATGATAATGCATCAGTAAATCCCGAAAAAAAGACTTTCTCCCGTTTCATTGGTAAGCGAATCATCAAAGCCCTCTCCAAAGAAAGGCACGGCATATGGCCTTATGAAGAAGAACCAGAGCAGTACGAATCCTTCATCATTGGATTGGATGAAGGTGGAGATCCGATCAAGTATAGCTGTAACCCAGATTATTTGGAAAACAAATTCGATGCCAAACCGGACGCCCCAGACTATCTAACACCGATTTTCTTCCGCAAAGAGGTTTTCAACAAGTACTACGCTCAGCCACAAAAATATGAAGTAACCGATGGTCAGCTATGGTGTGGCAGCTTGTGGGCACTCCGAATGGATAACAACCATCCAGAGTACGTCTTCGTTTGGCTTGGCGATCTGGGAAAAGATTTACCGTGCAATGAGCAGACATATTGGAGGACATTCAATATCCCGCCAGAAGGCAGTGTCAGTAAAACCTGCTACAAGCGTCACATAATGGGCGAATTTGCAGATCCCGAGAGTTCTGATCTCCGTTTTAAACTTGAGCTATCTCAACTTAAAGAGAACTGCGAGAAGAAGTATGGCTGGTCTTTGATACTCGAACTCGATCAAAAAGATCAGCATCTGTTAACCGCGCTTCATCTACCGACTACTGAGGACCAGTCTGAATTTGACAGTCAAGTCCTTGCTTTAACAAAGATATTAGTTGATTCCTTGAATGAAGCTGAACTAGAAAAAAAGGATTTCTTCTCGCTCGGAAGGTATGAAAGGGATCGATAAGTTAGAGATTTTCCTCAGTGAGTCCGGTATTCTAGAAGTCAGTTCGGTGGTTTCCTTCTTCCGAAACCTGCAAGCTCTTCGATCAACCGGAAGCGGACATCGAAAGGGCAAGAAATATGAAAAGGTTACTCAGCATTTTGGCATAGGCAGTAAGAACCTTCAGCAAGTATTCGAAGACATTCTCAAAGGAGCAATATCGATTTTGGCAGCCCTGAGTAATGCTTGAAAACACCTTGGGTGAGACTTCCGCACAATTTTTCATTACCCCACTCCCTCCACCATTACCTCCCCCTCCTCAGTCACATAGATCTCGGCATCCTGCTCCAGAGACCGCTTCTTAAAGAGCTTGGGCGCTCTCCGCCGCAGCTGCACCACGATGTCCAGGGAGGTGACCGGCAAGCGCATCCCTTTCTCGTCCGCAGCGGCAAAGATCATCCTGGGCAGATCGAAGACGTCCGTTCCCGCCTTCGCCCGGCATGTGATCGGAGCGCGAATCATCATCCACTGCAGAAGCGTGCGCTCCGCCCGGGCGATGTTCTGGTGGGCTCGCTTCTCCAGGATGCTGATATTGGAGCGCGTGGTGCCGAGCCTGTCCGCCACATCCTGCTGGGAGCTGCCCTGCTGGCGTAACTGCAGCACCTCCAGCTGTCTCGCCGTGAGGAAGGAATCCGGGGATTCATCGACCTTTGCATCGTCTTCGGCACTTTCGGGCATCATCTTATCGCTGGATTCAGAAGATGTATAAGAAGATAAAAGCATTCATGGTTCCTCGCTATATCGAGTGGATGACAGAATAATAGAATCCTCTGTGAGTCCTCCGTGCGCTCTGTGTCTTTGTGGTGGTAGTTCGTAAATCATTTGTCCTAACCAGTGGCCAACGACGTTTTCAACCACAGAGGCACAGAGTTCACAAAGAACGCACAGAGCGACTAACTAACAACAGGAAAACCATAGTTAGCTGAGGTTAGCAGCTAGAAGGGGCGAAAGGCCGCATCAATCATTACCAGGGCGCGGAAATTCCGCATGCGAGCGGGTCCACCAGGCCTCCGGATCCAAAGACCTCCTCCGGCCTGCCTACGGCCGTCAGCCTGCCCACCTGCAGCACAGCCACCTTGCTTGCCAGCTTCAGGGCCTCCCGCATGTTGTGCGTTGCCAGGATCACTGTCGCCTTCCTTCCTGCCAGCCCCTGCAGGAGCCGGTCGATTGCAGCCGCGCTCTTCGGGTCCAGGTTGGCGGTCGGCTCGTCCAAAAGCAGCAGCTCCGACTCCAGGACGAGAGCCCTCGCCAGGGCTATCCTCTGCATCTCTCCACCCGAGAGCGTGCTGGCATCCCTGTTCTCGTACCCGGCGAGGCCGACGGCCGACAAAGCCTCCCGCACTTTTTCCCGATCATCCATCCCCCGCATCTTCAGGCCAAAGGAGACGTTCTCCTGCACTTTTGCCTTGAACATGACCGGCTTCTGAAAGACCATGGCCATGCTGCGGCGCAAAGCTGTCAAATCTTTTTCCGGACGATCTGAGACCTTCTGGCCTTTGAATATGATCTGCCCCGAGCTCGGGCTCTCCAGCAGGTTAACCAGCCGCAATAGAGTCGTCTTCCCCGATCCAGTCGGGCCGATGAGTGCCAGAACGGAGCCTTGCTCTATCGTCAGGTTGATCCCCTTCAGGATTTCCGCATGGCCATAGCTCTTGCCCAGGTCCTTTATCTCTAAAAATGCCCGCCCGTCAGCTGATCCATCAGCCGATCTATCAGCCGGTCCACGAGTCAAATCCATCTCCCTCGAATCCTGTTCAGCAGGAGATTGATCACCAGAGAGATGGATATGAGGATAATTCCCAGGGCCATGGAGAGCTCCAGGTTCCCCATGGAGGTCTCAAGGGCTATGGACGTGGTGAGCACGCGCGTGTAGCCCCGAATATTCCCGCCGATCATCATGGCCACGCCCACTTCCGATAGCGCCCTGCCAAATCCCAGGATCACTGCCGCCATAACCCCGGAACGAGCCTCCTTTATCACAGTTACTATTATCTGCATCTCTGTTGCGCCCAGCGATTTCGCCGTATCCTTGATCTGGGGGCTGACCGCTGCCAGGGCGGTGATAGTGAGCCCGGTCATGATGGGACTGACGAGAATGGTCTGGCCCAGGATCATTCCTGCCGGGCTGAAGAGCAGGCCCAGACTGCCTAACGGTCCTGATCGTGAGATGAGCAGGAAGACCATCAGGCCAACAGTCACCGTTGGCAGGCTGTAAAGGGTATGAATCGCGTTTATGAGCGTTCCCTTTCCCCAAAAGCAGCGAAACTCGATGAAGCCACCCAGAGGAATGCAGATGACGGCTGCAAAAAAGGCAGACGACAAAGAGATGAAAAGAGACCTGGTGGTGATCTCCACAACCTGGGGATTGAGGGTCGCAATCAGCATGGCGGCCCTGATAAGCCCGTTCCAGATCTCTTCCAACCAACTTCACCACTAACGATTTTTGCCTTTCAGTCTACGGTCAGTATACGTTCAGTCTTCTTTCAGTCTACTTTCAGTCTATGCTGTGGCACAGGAGGCGTTCGTGGGCGACGCGCATTCTCCATCTGAGCAGCCGATGAGGGTGCAGTTGCCCCTGGCGGCTGAGAAGAGCGCCTTGCCGTATTTCTCCTTACCATAGCTGGCTATCAGATCCTGGCCCTCATTGGAAACCAGATAATTGATGAACTCGTTAGCCAGAGCACAGTTCACATTGGGATGCTTCTTCGGGTTCACGGCCATGGCCACATAAACGTTCAAGAGATCGTTTCCGCCTCCAATTAAGGAAACCAGACTCAGATTGCCCTGGTAGGCCATGAAGGTGGATATATCGCTCAAAGTATAGGCCTGCTTCTCATTGGCAATGTTCAGCGTGGCGCCCATTCCCTGTCCGGAATCGATATACCAGGGCCCGGAGTTGTTGACAAGGGTGTAGTTGAAGCCGGCCTTCTTCCAGAGCAGTATCTCGCGTGCCTGGGTACCTGAGTTGTCGCCCCGGGAGACGAACTTCACCTTAGTGGGATCGGCTTTTCCCTTGGCCATGATGGCCGTAAAAGCCTGCGTGGCATTCATGCCCTTGACCCCTGCAGGATCATCCTTCGGGCCGACCACAACGAAGTAGTTGTAGGCAATGCATCTTCTCTCCAGCCCCTGCCCGTCCGCTATGAACTTCAGCTCCCTTACTTTGTCATGGACTATGAGGGCATCAACGTCGCCGCGCTCTCCGTACTGGATGGCAATGCCGGTTCCACCGGAGACAACATCCAGGGATACGTTGTACTTGGCATCGAACTTCTCCTTGATCAGGTCAAGGAGTCCGGTATCTTGCAGACTGGTAGTAGTTGCCAGCTTGAGCCGTTCGCCATTGGTGGCGCTGCATAAGACTGCCAGCACCATGAGCAGCAAGGATATCTTGATCATTTTTCCCGACATACATATCACGCTGGTTGAACATAAGGGCTTACGATAAATAAGTTATGTAAGCAGGCCAATGGCAATCGAATGATGAACAGGATTTATTCTCTTCGTCGACCCTTGCCTAATGCCGTGACACCAGGCCGAGGGCCTTAGGAGGTGATTTGGAATCGTTTCAACTTTCAAATTTTATGCTCAAAAAAGGATATTGTATGCCCGGAGTCGGCATACAAATCGGCATCCTTTCAGATCTGGAAGCCGTATCTGCGCAGCACCGCAGCCATCTCGGATAGCATCTGCTGAGGCATCTGTGGCTGCATCGCTGCCATTTGTGCGGGATCGCTTGACCACCACGGATTCGTCATCATCTGGTGCACCGGTTCCTTTACTCCTGGAAAGGGCATACGCAACCATGGGCTGGGATTTGGATTGTTGGCCCGCTGTGGGACCATCATGTGTGCAGGCTCTCTCACGCCGGGCCACGCCGCAGCGACTGGAGGCAGCGGCTGGGGGTTGAGCATTGCATAGCTGAACCTGTCCATGACGCTCGCGATCTCGGACAGTAGCTGATCTTTCCACGGCTCAGGAGTCGGTCCGTGTCTTCCCAGCACCTGAGCGATCTCCGCCATGATCTGTCTCCAGGGATTGGGCAGTGGCTCGTTGGCCCACTGGGTCGCTGCCATCATGTGCGCAGGCTCTCTCACACCGGGCCACGCTGCTGCGCTTGGCGGCAGCGGCTGGGGGTTGAGCATTGCATAGCTGAACCTGTCCATGACACTCGCAATCTCGGACAGGAACTGATCTTTCCACGGATCAGGAGAAGGTTTGTATCTGTCCATAACCTGAGCGATCTCCGCCATGATCTGCCTCCAGGGTTCGGGGTGTGGACCGCTGGCCCAGGTGGGCGTCATCATGTGTGCCGACTCTCTTACGCCGGGCCAGACGGCGCGGGGTGGAGGCAGAGGGAGCGTCGGGGACATGGCGTACTGGGCCTTATTCAGCCTCTCGGCCAGCTTCAGCTCCGGATAAACCTCGTCAATGGCCGAGACCAGGAGGGACTTCTCCAGAATTATCTGACTCACTCGGTTCAAGTACTGAACAGGTTCCGTGTGTTCAAACGTCTTCGCTGTCGCGGTCGCTTCCACTGCCTTTTGGAAATCCTCTGCCGTCTGGAAGACAGGGTGGGCAGGCTCAAGCCACGGCCTGCAGCCCGGATAATGGACCGGCTCCATCCAGGGTGTGTGTGGGTGCACGGGTTCCATCCAGGGCATGTGATGTACCGGCTCTGTCCACGGTGTATGTGGATGAACAGGCTCTATCCAGGGCATATGATGGACCGGCTCCATCCAATGCTGGGATCGGATTGCCTGGCTCATAGCCTGAGCGCTTTGAGGCGACTGTCTCATTCCCATAAGCTCTGACTGCAACTGGTAAACCGGTTGGGCGGGCTCCATCCAGTCCGTCCTCAACCTGAGCTTAACCGCATCGTACCAGAATAGGGCCAGGTTGTAGACACCAGCGGAGACGTTGATCTTTTTCTCTCCCTTTTTCTTGAGGTCGAATACCGCTGTGATCTCCTTCTCAAAGGGCGTGTTCTTCAGGCTTTCCGAGCCCATGACGAGACTCTTTACGGCGCCACCCTCTCCCACCTCCAGCATCACCGGAACAGTGGTGGTGACAACGAAACCGATCTGCTGTGATGCCCTGTCAAAGGCTGCATCAATATCCTTCTGGTAGTTATCTTTGACGAACTTGTATATCGTCACCAGGTCGCTATAGAGCCTGACCGCCATAGGGTGAACCGGCTCTACGCAGTAGCGCATGTTCTCTAACGTCTTATTCTCCATTTACTAACCTCCGTAACTCATATTAATAAATAAATTTGAGATGAATTTCATCATGATTTCCACATGCCCGAAACTCGCATATCAGGTCTCACAGCCCCTCTTGCCGGGATAATTGGGACTTGAACGTCTGATAGGGAATGGGCGTCGGAGTCAGGCCGAAGAGATCGATCAATCCCATATAACCCTGTGAATATGCGCCTTGCTCGGGTCCGCCCATGCCGAAGTAGGGCGAGGCGCAGCTTGCCATGGGACTGGAAGCAATCAACGAACCACTCAGTCCGCGCCGGTCATATGCTTCATTCAGTGCTTCCAGGATTCGTTCGCCCTGGAGATGAAGCCCCCGGCTACCTTCGTCAACGATCTCTCTCAATTCTCCGGCAAAGCCCTGCAATGCCAGACGGTTGGCGGGATCCGTCGATTTGATGAAGTCGTAGGTCTGGCAGAGGCACTTGTAGGTATCAAGATTGGTCTCTTTGATGAAGCTCTTCACGGCGCCCCGCAGAGTCTCGGTCAGCACCTCGGGGTAGAATCGCCTGAGAAGCTGATAGGTGAAGTCCACCTGCATATTGAAGTAGTGCAGGCCGAAGTCGCTGAAGTTGCGGTCGAAGAAGGCGTAGTTGACGACCTGGTGGAAGGCCTCACTCTTGGGGTCCTTGAGCCGATAGTCCAGCCCGAAGTAGTCGCCAAGGAGTTTTCCTTCGCCCTTTAGCTTTTCCTCTAGACCCGTGCCTGCATGGGCCTCGGCCCGGCAGAAGTTAAACGGGTTATCCAAATGCCGCTCCATGAACCTCAGATTGACCAGCAGGTCGTCCATGACGGTATCCGGCTCGAACATCAGCAGATTGAAGGCCAGATGCACATCATAGTCGTTCAAGATCTTTAGAGCATTCAGGGATTGCTCAATGGTCTGCTTGCGGTTGAGGTTACGTAGACCGTTCTCGCAAGCATTCTCCACACCCAGGAAAACCCGGAAGAGGCCCAATTCGTCCAGGACACTGATGGACTCACGGGTGATGCTATCCGGGCGGGCTTTGATGGCGATGGCGATATCCACTACGCCCGCCTGCTTGAGCTTATCTCGCAGTTCCTCAAATCGGTGCAGAGCTTTCGTCTTTTCGGGCAAGAAGAAGTTGTCGTCCTGGAAGTTGAATATGCGTACGCCGTATTTGTCGCAGAGCTCCTTCATCTCCGCCACGATATTGTCGATGCTTCTTACCCTGAACTTCATTCCACCTACGCGATCGTACCAGGCATTTATGCTGCAAAAGGCGCAGTTTCTCCAGCAGCCCCGGCTGGTGAGAATGCTCGCGATGGGTTTGCCAAAGTAAGAGTGGAAGGTGGTGCGCTTGGGAAAAGGCAGCGAATCCAGATCGTCTTGTTCACCAATTGTCGGGTTTGTGACTACAGATCCATCCGATTTTCTGTAGCAGAGGCCGGGAACTAGGGATAGGTTGTCCAGATGATCAGCCAGGGTGCAGAAGAGCGTCTCGCCTTCGCCGAGTGCAATGGAATCGAAGGCGGGAAAATCGCGCAGCAGAACCTCGCAGTTGAAAGAGGCGAATGGCCCTCCCGCAGTAAGGTGGCCACGGAAGCCCCCATCTCGCAAAGCCACGGCCAGATTGCAGAATTCTCTGCCTCTGCCAGTGAAGACCATGGAGAGACCTACAATCTGGGGAGATGTGGCGATTACTTTTCGCACGACATCTTGAATATCACATTCCGAGTTGAAGGGAACGATCTCTACCGTGTGCCCTTTGCTTTCCAGAGAAGTGGCCATGTAGCGAATTCCCAAGTTTTCTTCCAGTTCTGCTCCTACAATTGCAACTTTCATAAGTAAACCTCAATTATTAATCTTCTAAATTATAAGCTCTAAATCTCTAGCCATAGTATAGCGGATTGGAATCTATATAAGTATTATGACAGCCCACAATTTATAATGTTAATTATATTCAGATGTGAGAACATCAATATCTCTCTTACTAGTCTGTGTATTCTTTTAAAATATATTATAATGTGGAAGAGATTAAATCTGATTTGGAGAGGCTTCCTCTAAAATGCATAACCCTAAATCAATAGATTGAGCACATATTGCGGTCATAAGCGCATATTACGGTCATAATCACATATTATAGCCATATACGGTGGCAAAGCTGTGCACCAGTCCACAATCTTGATTACCCTGAAGAGAAATCCCATACAATGATGCTTAAGGATCAATCTATCCTCGTCACGGGTGGCGCAGGCTTCATCGGCAGCCACCTCGTGGAAAGATTGCTTTTGGAGAACGAAGTAACAGTCCTCGACAACTTCAGCTCGGGAAAAAGAGAATTCCTGGCTCCCTACCTCGATAATCCTGATTTCCATCACCTGGAAGGAGACGTGAGGGATGCCGGCCTGCTGAAAAAAGCAATGGAAGGAAAGGATATGGTCTTTCACCTTTCCGCCAATCCCGATGTAAAACTGGGTGCGGAAAACACCAGTGTGCACCTGGAGCAAAATGTTCAGGCCACCTATAACCTTTTGGAGGCTATGCGTAAAACTGGAGTTCAACGCATCGCATTCACATCTACGTCCACCGTTTATGGGGAGGCGACAAAAGTGCCTACGCCTGAGGATTACGGTCCACTCCTGCCTATCTCCCTTTACGGTGCATCGAAGCTCTCCTGCGAGGCGCTGATCTCTTCCTATTGCCACACCTTCGAGATGCAATCCTGGATCTACCGTTTCGCCAATATCGTGGGTGAGCGGGGCACGCATGGTGTACTGGTGGACTTCATACGCAAATTGCGGGAAGATCCTGATAGGCTGGCGATCCTGGGATCAGGCAAGCAGCGCAAGTCCTACCTGGAAGTAAAGGACTGTGTTCAGGCAATGATAGACGCCGTGGAGCACTCCAGTGACGAGACCAATGTATTCAATATAGGCTCATCCGACACTGTGGATGTGACCGAGATTGCAGACATCGTAGTGGAGCAGATGGGGTTCTCCGGCGTCCAGTATGAGTACGCGGGCGGAACGAATGGCAGGGGCTGGAAGGGCGACGTATTAGTCATGCAGCTCTCTATCGAGAAGATAAAAAAGCTGGGCTGGGAGCCCCGGCTGGGATCGGCGGGAGCCATTCGTATGGCAGTCGCATCTCTGCTCCGGGACGCTCTGTAATCTAATGAAAATAAAATAGAATTTGTCTATTTTACGCTGCTGACTGCCCATTTGGTCTTCATCCACCAATCGCCTTCCAGCAGCGTCGCATTATAGCCCATGAGCTTGAGGCCATAGAAGAGCCTGTAAGCCTGGGGTGTGCCGTAAACAATTTGGTTTCCCTTCTCATCCAGACTGCGACGGCTGAGCAGATCTTTTAGGGTAGCAGGGTCTTTTATCTTGGAGTCATCATAGAGCATTTCAGCAGTTAGCGAAATGGCGTTGGTAAGCATGCTCATACCATAGTCGGAATAGTCCCGCGCGTCCAGAATCTGAATATCAGACCGGGCCAGGAGACGGTCCAGATTGACTGGTGTAACCAAAAGCCAGGGAACGATGCGAGCTGTATAGTTGGACTGCAAAGATGTGGTCTTGGACACATCCTTCTTGATGCCTGCACTCCAGGCAGCATCTGCTCCACCATCGAGCAGGCTCACATTTTTTTGCCCAAGGTAGCTAAGAGCCCAGAAGGCATAGAGCGCTCCTTCATCCGATCCACCATAGACGAGAAGACTCTCGTTGCCGTTAACTCCAGCCCGTTCCAGCGCCTCTATTGCATGATTCGGATCCAGAATGCCACCCTTTTGCATATCTTTCCAGTAGAGGCTGCGGGCCCCGGGAATATGGCCTGATTGGTAGTCTTGCGGGTCTCGAACATCCAGAACAACCTGATTTTTTTTGATCAAGCTCGCCTTGGTGAGAAGCTTATTAACGGGATAGCCGTTCGCCGATGGATCGACTTTGAGACTTGCAACCGCGTTGCTATTTGTTTGTCCGCTCTGGGAGCCGACCGGTTGGCCGATCCCCTGGGCTTTCTCGTAAGCCTCCTTCTTGGCCAGCCAGCCGTCCAGGTCGGTCCAATCGGGACAGGTTGGACAGAACTCGCCGGTCTCCGTGCCCGCCAGTGCTATGCCGATAATCAAGTTAATGTAAAGAGCCGCTAGCAGCGAAACGATTAATGTCATTCCTGCCAATTTTTGCAGCCGCTCCGGACAAGATACACCGCCACCCATCGAAATCACTCAGAGGGTACGGCGTCCTGCCACTATTTCAGGCTTGCTAATTTCAAGCCGACCAGAACGGGAAACTATAAATACGCATTGATGCACATTGTAGTAATTACATGTACTATGATGTACTATAAGGTACATTAAGTAGATCACACTTCGTGGGGATACCGAAATTGAGAGGAACATCGATTCGTCTGGAGAGGATATTCAACCGCAGTACAGGAAATGCAGTCATAATTCCTATGGACCACGGGGTTACCGTAGGCCCCATCAGGGGTATCAAGAGCGTCAAAACCATCGCCGATGCCGTGGCCCGCGGAGGGGCGGACGCAGCTGTTGTGCACAAGGGGGCGGCAATCTTCGGCCATCGCGGCTACGGTCGAGACCTGGGATTGATCATCCATCTCTCCGCCTCCACTGCACTTGGCCCGGACCCCAACAACAAAGTCCTGGTAGCGACTGTAGAAGAGGCTCTGAAGATCGGGGCGGATGGCGTGAGCATTCACGTCAATGTAGGAGCAGAAGATGAAAGTCGTATGCTCTCAACTCTGGGTGAGATCTCTCGCGACTGCCAGGAGTGGGGGATGCCTCTGCTGGCTATGATGTACCCCCGAGGAAAGAAGATTAAAGACGAATACTCTGCCGAGTACATCGCCCACGCGGCAAGGGTGGGAGCAGAGCTTGGTGCGGATATAATAAAGACCAACTACACAGGCGACCCCGACAGCTTTGCCACGGTGGTAGAGAGCTGCCCCGTTCCAGTGGTTATTGCAGGAGGGCCGAGAGTGGAGTCGGAACTGGACCTGCTTTGCATGGTGGAAGGCGCCATATCTGCAGGAGCACGAGGAGTTGCCATCGGCAGGAATGTCTTCCAGCATGAGAATCCCGAACTCATCGTACGCCGCATCTGCGGGGTAGTGCATAAGGGCCTCAATGCAAAGGAGGCTCTGGAGACATCTCAGGCAGAATAGATCCACAGATCTGCATCCACACCATAAATTTTTCATGGTTGTCTATTTAAGATTCCACCAAAATTGCCTCCCCCATTATTCAGGCAGTAAGGATAAAAGGTACGGCTGCTCTAATAGATTTGATGAAGGCACCGTGGATCCTGGGAATAGCTCTCTTTCTCTTCCTGTCGACGATAATTGCGGTCAATGCAGAAGATCAACGGGCAGGGGAGCCTCATCTGGAGGTATCATCTATCTATGGTTCACTGGAAATGGATCGCGCTTCAACAATATCCATCGTGCTGCATAACAATGCCTCCCCATTGGGGGTGCCGGAGGAGCTTGATCTCAATAAAGCAGATGCCAGCAGCATTACGGCAGGGCTTAAAAGCTCCGATGATAGGATCCGAGTGCTCTCCGGGATCCAGATGGCCGGCACTCTCACACCGGGAGAGAATGAAACAGTACAGTTTATGGCCCAGACAGAATTGGCAGATGTGGGCATCTATCTTCTACAGCTCCGCCTAAATTATTCCCGGCTATCCAAGGTGACGGCCGGAGGTGTTGATAACGCTCCTGATCTCGTCTTCAGTTACGAAGAAGTCTCTCAAGAGATACCATTGCAAGTGAAGGTTATTCGCGGACCCAAGATAGAGCTAAAAGAAGTGACGGGAGAGGCAAATGCAGGAAAAGAGGCGACCCTGGAGCTTGCGATCTTAAACAGCGGCGATGAGCCTGCAAAGGATCTGCAAGTGGAAGCCAGACCTAGGTCGCCATTTCTCCGGGCCGAGAATGAAAAAGGACATTTGAATCTAGACCCGGGAAGCTCCTATCTGGTGAAGATACTGGTATTCACAGACGAAAACGCCACTCCCGGCTACAGTCCCCTGCCAATTAAGATCTCCTATCGGGATCCAGAACAGAGCAGTCAAATGATCCAGGACCTCGCCCTCCTTGTCATGGTGCATAAGAATGCATCTTCTATCACCTGGCTTCTCTTGGCAGCAGGACTGCTGCTCCTGGCGGGAGGCCTCTATGGGCAGAGAAGATTTCTCGGCAAAAAGAGAAAATCGCGCCGAATCACGAGGGTCTGAGTTTGGGAAAAGAATATAGGGTGGATAGGATGAGACCACTAAGTGCTTATAACGCAATAACCTCTTTATATAAATATGTTAGCATAATTGATGCCTAGCTTAGGCATATCGATCTATAGAGATATCTATACGAATATCCACCTAGGTTATTACGCTACAACCACTAAGAGGTCAAGCGCAGAAAGCGTTCCTGTGCTTTTTCCAGAATTTCCTCCTCACCAGGTATGACTCCCTCGTGCATGAGGACTTTTCCGTTAACTATAGTGGTATCGACCCCGCCATTCATGCTGTAGACAAGGTGCGAGAGAATATTTGTCTCCGGGTAGAACCAGGGTTTTCTCAAATCGATCAAGGCCAGGTCTGCCTGAGCGCCAACGACGAGTCCCATATTCATGCCAAATGCTTTGTAGGCATTCTTTGTAGCGATTTGCCAGATCTGGTCTGCTGAGAAGGCGGCAGGAGTATGATAAGCGTTCTTCTGCACGATGGCGGTCACTTTCATCTCCTCAAAGAGGCTGAGGTTGTTGTTGCTCGAAGCTCCGTCCGTGCCAAGACATACGTTAACGCCTGCCTTCATCAGAGTGTTCAGAGGAGCAATGCCCGACGCTAATTTCAGGTTGCTTACCGTGCAGTTCACCACATTGGCCTTTCTCTCAGCCAGAAGGCGGCAGTCCTCTTCCGAGAGCCAGACGCAATGGACGGCTGCCAGGCGCTCGTTCACCATCCCCAGAGAGTCAAGATATTCCACCGGGCTCTTTCCTCTGGAGAGCAAAAAGCCGTCTACCTCCTCACGGGTCTCGGAGAGGTGGATATGAATCATGGCGTTATGCCGGTCGGCTATCTCTTTTGCTTTGAGCAACGTCTCTTCCGAGCAGGTATAAGCGGCATGTGGCCCTACAGCTGGCGTGATGAGCTCATCGCCTTTCCAGCGCCGGATAAAGGGCTCTATCTCCGGGAGGAGTTCGGGCCGCATATCGAAGACCACGCCGGAAATGATTGCTCGCAGGCCCATCTCCTGTGTAGCCTGGGCCGTCTCATCCGGAAAGTAGTACATGTCGTTATAGCAGGTGATGCCAAAGCGAATCAGCTCCAGACAGCCAAGCTTCACGCCCCAGCGGACATCTTCTGCCGTCAGCCGGGCTTCCAGTGGCCAGATCTTCTCCCTCAGCCAGGGCATTAGCTCCATATCATCCGCGTAGCCACGCAAGAGAGTCATGGCCAGGTGAGTGTGACAATTGATGAGCCCGGGAATGGCCAGTTTTCCCCGGCCGTCGATGACATCATCCCCAACTTCATCCCGCAGATCTCTGCCGATCTTCGCGATCCTGCGGTCCATAATGAGAATATCACGACCATGCAGCATCTGTCCTGATTGGAGAATGGAGACGTTTCTTATCAGCATCGGAGAAAATTTGTCCGACGAGATATTAAAATTGTCGAGAGGAAATTGTCGGGCGGATGGTATCGTCAGGCTTAAGATCTACTGATCCAAAGATGGGAGGCGGGCTGAGGTAGCCAAGCGGCCTACGGCGCTGGTCTTGAGGTCCGGGCTCAACACCGGGACAAGCAAACCAGTGGTGCATCGCACCTCGTGAGTTCAAATCTCACCCTCAGCGCTTCTTTAATGCTGGATTTTTTAAATAGAATTAAAATGGAATTCTTTCTTATAGACAGAATTCTTGCGGCCACGGCTCATTTTCTTCACCCTCAAGATCTTCATTGCCGGCGGCTTCAAAGCGACTCAAAATCATCTCATTCACTTCTGAGAGCTTGACCCCGAAGACCTCTGCCAGGATCTCCTTGGCCGTCGAAAGCTCCATCGCCTTTGGATCGCATTGCTCTGCCCTCATCTGAGGCCTTACCAGCCGCTCAAAGATTCCTGCCATGATTGAGCATATACTACATGTAAGGTTAAGTAGGTTTGCCAGAAAACAATATTGATCAACCATTTTTACATAATAGAAAGTATGAATAAGATACAAAAGATTGAATTTTTGATCTACCAACGAGCAGAACATTCTTCGCGTGACCAAAGGAGAACCTCCCCAAAAGGAGGATTGCATGATGAGAAAAGAAATCCTAATAATAGCGATATCGACCTCGATCCACCTGTCGCTATTGTTGCCATTATTGGCTATGCCTGATGACGACTTTTGGGATGACCGTGGCTTTTTCTATGCTTTGATTCGGGGCTTATCATTTTTGGATAACAACAAATAGGACAATATTGAAAAGGATTATTTTAGTCTGATATGTATAGATTACAATCCAGAAATGGATGCAATCATCTATATGATTCCTCAAGAGTACTTAGATGTCTATGAGCGGAACATCAAAACATCTGATTTCGGTAGCTATAATTTGCTTGGTAATTGTATCTGTAAATCATATATTTTGTGAACACGGCTCGACCTTGAAGAATAATGCATTGACTGGCGGAAACCTTCAGATGGATTCATTAGGGATGGCAATCTTTCTCGCAGGAAGCATGAGACTTGGAATAACGCTTGGCACGCTATTCCTGGTAAAGATATTTAAGCCTGACAGGGCAGAAAGTTGAAAAACGAAAATAGCGGCTTTCCGGATAACGGGTGATATCCGACTTCTCATCTTATGTTCAAAGCAGCACGCCCAAGATTTACTCTTCGATGCCAAAATCACCTTTCCCCTACTACGGGTCGCTCCCTGTCATTTGCATGGACAAGCAGGAAGGCTTTGTGGTCTTGAGCCTTAGGTTTTGATGTCTCTTTGCCCGGTGAGTAGCAATTCGTTTTTCTCAAGATGGACTATCTTGGAAAAGAAACGACCGACCAGCATTCTCCGGATTGTCCTAACCAATCCCAAACCAACCCATTCAGCTCCGAGCCACAAGGCAATTTTAGCTCGTACTTTTCTGCAGGAAGTGACCGTCCCGGAGAAACTCCGGAAATTCTGCCGTCGCGCAGGAAGACGCCCACGTGGCATCATTAATTAAGTATCAAATTTTTAAAAAATATTTTATATCACAATTATCCTTTTTCAAATACGGTGTTGTGAAAGCATAAATAAATAATTAAATAGTAAAGAAGAGTTTTCGGTTTATGATGGCCATTCACCTTATCAACATATTATGCTCAGACCAACAATAATGCTCTATTCCAGTCAATAAGTTTTTAAAGCATTTAGTTCTTGATTTCAAATGCGTAATCGGGAGAGAATAGATGTCCGGTTGTGAACATAAGATATCGGGAAGCAGAGAGAAGATATGGCTGCCATACTACTTTGAAGGCAGAGAACGAGGACTGAAACCCCATCCCTATTGCATAGAATGCGGATTGATCAAGAATCTGTCATCCGATAAGCCGCGAAGCTTAGGGTATTTCATGAATCTGATTGCAGAACTTGGCGAGCGCCATAAGGTTGCTAAGATCCAGATTAGATTGATCGCTTTGGAGATGGAAAGACTTGGGCTGGATGATAAATTCGGCATGGATCGCCAACAGCAGGAGAATCTATTCGTGGAAACAACTACGAGAATTCTAAATGTGCCGGCAAGGGCGGTCTCGGAACTGCTGCTTTAGAGCAGATAGGCATCTACCCGGATCTAATTTCATTTTTGCCTAATCTCGAATCTTTCCATTCCTGAACCATTGAATTGTCTCAATCAGTCCTTCATCAAGGCTGTAATCTGGACTGTAGCCCATATCTTTCGCCCGGCCGATGTCTGCCAGAGAATGCCTGATGTCTCCCGCCCGAAGCGATTCATATCTCGGATGCACCTCTTTCCCAAGGATCTCGCCCATCACTTCAGCCAGAGTATTCAAGCTGATACTTTTTTGACAGGCTATGTTATAAACACCAGTGGCGCTGCGGCTGGACAAGACATTTGCCTTCACCACATCTGAAACATAGACAAAATCACGAGTTTGCTCGCCATCGCCATAGATCACAGGCTGCTCATTATTAAGAAGAGCAGAGATGAACCTGGATATCACCCCTGAATATTCGGAGGTTGGGTCCTGTTTGGGGCCAAAGACGTTGAAGTAACGCAAAGACACAGTCTCCAGGCCGTAGAGTTCCTGGAAGACCCGGGCATAATGCTCGGCCGCAAGCTTGGTGACGGCATAGGGCGACTGTGGAAAAGGCCGCATATCCTCCGTTTTGGGGAGTTCCGCCGAACTTCCATAGACCGCTGCCGAGGAGGCTTGAACCACTCGCCTGACCCCTGCATCTCTGGCGGCAACGAGAACATTGAGAGTCCCATCAATGCCCACCAAATTGGTCCGGGAAGGATTCTCAACGCTCTTTTTGACTGAGGCTATTGCTCCCTGGTGAAAGACGCAGTCGGCGCCCTGGAAGGCCTCCTCCAAGAGATCCGGATCGGTAATGCTGCCTCTGATAAAGTGAACATCCAGGCAGTCGAGATTTTCAACCTTGCCTGTGGAGAGATCATCGATAACTACTACCTCATTCTCTTGAGCCAGCACCTCGGCCAAGTTGGAGCCTATGAAACCTGCCCCCCCGGTTATGACAAACTTATCTGACACAATTGATCAAACCCTGGAGAGAATATTCAGACAATCTTCTTCAAATTGTCGGGCGAGACCGTGAGATGGTAGAACAGCTGAGAGGCTATCAATCTCGCGGAAAGGGCGCCTCCATGATTGAGCAATCACGGCATCGATCGGGATGGCTGCGTAAGTCCGAACCCGAGGAACCAAAATTAATCCTGAGATATTCAAACTCGTTGCCCAAGGAGTCCCCATCTCTTCAGGGTAGGGTAGTTGACACTCGTTTCTGCAATTCTATTTGTCTTGTCTTCCGTCTGGAACATAAGCAAAAAGGAGCACATGCGATCACCACTAAGGAGCATGATCTGCAAACAAAGCATTTAAATTCCGGCGTGGTGTTGGGCTAAGAAAAAGACTTTAGAATCTGATATAGTCTAATCGCATTACTCGCACGGCATGACCGGCCATCCGCTGAATTGAACCAAAACTCAATTTCATCGAGTTTCATAGTTGACGATAGTCACAAAATGATAAGAGGAGATGGCTGAATAGAGGAAGCTTTTCCAAAATTTTATCCATAACGAGCCAGTTGATCGATATCATTCTTCTCGGATTTATGATTCTTGAGGCCACAGACGGTATGAGCATATGTAGTACGACCAAAATGACCTGTGAGAACCCGGTCGAAAGCTATGGAAGGGACTGATTTGAAGCGGAACCATTTATTACTATACTTTCTCATTTTGAGCATATTCATTATGAGCGACTCTGGTACCTGCATAGATGCATCAAAGAATTACGACAGTATGGGTAGCAAGCTCTATTCAGCCGGGAACTACAGCGAGGCCATGGACTATTTCAATAAGTCAATCGATCAAAATTCCAGTTACATCGATGCCTGGGTCCATAAGGGAAATGCCCAAAAAGCTCTCAGGCAATATAACGCCTCACTCTTATCATACAATCGAGCCATCGCTTCGGACAGCAAGAACCCAGCCGCCTGGTCAGGATTATCGGACTCATATTCTGCCGGCAAGGACTATGTCAATGCTTCAGGCGCCGCAGCAGTGCTCACCAGGCTCGACCCCAAGAACAAAGGCTATTGGTTCAAAAACGGGACGCTGCTTCAGTTGAGGGGAGACTTTGATCGAGCCCGATCGGACTTTGATCAGGCTATAGCTCTGGACGCGAAGTACAAAGATGCTATTTATGAAAAAGCGATATCGGAGCTGGCAGTCAATGACACAAATCAAGCCATAGAGCTTTTTGATCAGGTCATTGCCATTGATGCAAAGTACAAGCAAGCCTATAATGCCAAAGGCCAGGCCCTGGAAGCACAGGGGAAATATGAATTGGCAATTGCTGCATATGATAGAGCCTTGAAGATAGACCCTAAATGGACTCTGGCTCTGACGAATAAGATGCATGCATTGATTGAGTCAGGCAATCAAAAAGAGGCGGTAGATATCTTCTTGAGGATGTAAATACTGAAATGAAAGAGGCATGAGAGAGATGGTCATTCTGAAAACGGGCACAATCTTTGGTTTTACACTGACCATATTGTTGATGTTGGCCCTGGCTGGCCTTGTCACCGGGCAGTCGCCCGGCGGCAAATCCACAGAGGATCTCATCCAGAACCTCACCCATAAGGATGCCAAGGTCAGGAGTGAAGCCGCCTGGGCGCTCGGGAAAAGAGGCGACCCATCGGCGGTGGGCCCATTAATCCAGGCTCTTGATGACGGCGACCGCAATGTGCGAGAATGGTCGTCTCTGGCGCTGGTAAAGATTGGCAAGCCGGCAGTAGACCCGCTGATTGCTGCCCTGAAGGATAAGAATGGTTTTGTCAAGTGGGAGTCAGAGATGGATCTAGGATTGATCAATGATACCAGAGGCACACTGCCGTTGATTTCGGCACTGGAAAGCAATAATAGCACTGTGCGCTATTGGGCGATGGCATCACTGGGACAGATCAAGGATCCGAGATCACTGGACCCTCTCGTCTCGGCCCTGGGGGATGGCAACTGGAGCCTTAGAGTGGAAGCGGGATGGGCCATAAGATCCGTTGCAGGCGCAGGCTCGGCAGACTTACTTATACGAATCTTGGCTGACGGCAATATCAGCCGGCGGATGGGTGCAATAGACGCGCTTGGATACTTGGGCGATATGAAAGCTGGTAGT
>Ga0209540_10000999_pt1 | contig 22732 bp, 20 predicted proteins | sample BarGraIncu01121A_FD_184501 | JGI IMG/M metagenome (GOLD analysis project Ga0209540, IMG submission 184501) | Arctic peat soil microbial communities from Barrow, Alaska - Barrow Graham LP Incubations 011-21A (SPAdes) (version 2) | ecosystem: Environmental > Terrestrial > Soil > Wetlands > Peat... | reverse complement strand
GTACATGGCGTAAATTTTTAGGCGGAACTCAATATGGAAATAGTTTCCCTGTATTTTTGGGAACAACATTAGGAAAAGGAAGTGTGCCTTGGGTTTGGAGATACTGCAAATCAAGGGTTCTTGAAGGTGTAGCTGATTCGTTGGGTGAAGTTCAGACTCGTCGTTTAATAACTGAATACCGGGCTAAGCAGGCTTTGGTTGATATGGGAAAGTGGACTGGAGCTTTTCTCAAACTATTAAATGCTGATTTTAAGATGTCTATTGGTGCCGAATATAAACCATCATGGATGAGTCCGGAGATTTGGATTGCTACACTTTATGCTAAAACAACAAATGATGGTAATGGTTTACTTACACCAGAATCCCGTACTACACCCGGTTGGTCGGGAGGAAATCAAATTCCTTTGCACGTGACAGGGAAAAGTGTGACCGTAGATTTTCAGCCAATTGGTGCAAATATGACTTGCCAGCTTTGTTACCGAACAAAAGAGGGAGAGACTATTTATAGTCAATTTGTTACGAATGGAGAATGCACACTTAACCTGGATAAGACACCCGCTAATAACGTAGTATTTGCAGTGATATGTAATACAGATTACATTTATAAAGGCGAAGAGACCCGTAAGGCACATTTCGATTATAGACTAAAATTGGGTAAAGGTGTAACTAAAACTGCAGATGTCTATCAGAAATGGTTTGATTGGAAGTGTGAGATTATTGATTAAAGCATACTGGAATGACAGTGAGGGTAATGTAATAGCGTGGGGCAAAGACAATGATAGTCGGTTGTTCTCCGAGTTATCACCGGGTACTTTCGAGTTTAGTATTGGACAATATCCGGGGAAAAGTAAAGCCGGTGATAAGTATACAATCAAAGATGCGTTAGTTTACACAAAAGCCGGAAAGCAATATCAGGTAACTTTTGTGTTTAATGTATCGATAAAATAACATTGATTTATTATCAAAGTGCACATGAATAAACTCAAAATTATAGCTTTATCACTCTTGTTTGGTGGAATGTGTAATTCTATCAGTTCTCAGATTCAGTCAGATAAACACAAAGTAGACAACCCCCTTCTTCCCGGTTATTTTGCCGATCCGACAGTGAAGAAGTTTGGGGATACTTATTATATCTATGCCACCACCGACGGTATTAAACTTGCATCAGGTGAACCGCAGGTGTGGATAAGTAAGGACTTTGTGAACTGGTACAACTATAAACTAAAACTGAATATCCCCGCAGGACTGAATAACTGCTGGGCGCCAGATGTAATTCATGGGCAGGATGGGAAGTACTATTATTATATGGGTAACTGTGAGATGGGCTGCAATATTTATGGTTATGTTTCCGATTCACCTATGGGTCCTTTTGAGCCGATAAATGATGGAAAAGCAGTGATTCCGGCAGGAACATCCAGAAAAGACTTTCCGGTACTCGATGCTCAGTTCCTTGTTGACGATGATGGTTCGGTATATTCGTATTTTGGTACCTGGTGTGCCTCTTTTGGTGGGATGGGATTTGTAAAGCTTGATCCGAAGGATATGTTTAGCATTCAGAAAACCGGTTTTATTCCTATTGCACAAATACCAAAAGCATTTGAAGCTGCTTATCCGATAAAAAGAAACGGCAAATACTTTTTGATGTATTCTTCCGGCGATTGTAGGTTGAGTTCGTATGGTGTGCATTATTCGGTAAGTGATCATCCCGAAGGTCCTTTTACTCCGGGGAAGAACAGTCCAATACTGGTTACCAATAGTGATGGAACAATAGATGGACCCGGTCATCATTCCATTTTGAAAGAGGACGACGATTATTATATTGTATATCATCGTCACGACAATCCACACAGCACTAACGGAGAGTACCGTCAGGTCTGTGTTGACAAACTGAATTTTTCGGATAGTGTGACGATAGAAAGGGTTGTTCCAACTCACGAAGGAATCGGTTTGTTAGGTAAGAATCAAGTCAGAGTACGTAATATAGCATTTAAAGCCAAAACGATCGCAAGTTCGTATTATCACCTTATTTCCAATCCGACACCATATAGTAAAACGGGATACAATTATAGTTATCTTCCCGAAAATGCAGTGGATGACAATAATGGAACACTTTGGAAGGCGGCAAGTAGCGATCTGCCACAATCTCTGACTGTGGATTTAGGTAAAACACAGCAGGTGAAACGGGTGATGACACAGTTTGAATACCCCACTTATTATTATCAATATAAGCTGGAAGTTTCTACCGATAGTATCCACTGGATATTATTCAGTGATAAAACAAACAATCGCCGTTGTGGTAGTCCGATGATTGATGATCATGATGCTTCGGCCCGTTATATCCGGTTGACCGTTAATGGCATCGAAAAAGCAGGTCTGATTCCTGCCGTGTGGAACTTGAAAGTGTATGATACCCTGTTTGAAGTTCCTGCCTATCAAAATGCAGAATCGAAAGCAGAGCCGGGAGCACGAAGTACCAAAAGCCTGTTGGTCGATTTTAATGCTGATGCACTTAAAGTTGGTTCGGTTATTACAAAACTACCCAATAAGGGAAAGCTTGGTGGATATTTTGAAGCGAACGGAAAACTGATTGTAAAGCAGGTTGAGGGTGTAAAAGCAGTTGCTTTTGATGGAAGTAGTTATCTGAAGTTATCAAAGAAAGCTCCGGGCAGTCTCGATTGGAATTCTTCGTTTACGGCTTCGGTGTGGGTGTACAATCCGACTATTGAACCGGGAGAATGTTTGCTGGCGTGGAACTCACGCGAAAATATGTTGCAAGCAAGCTATGCGGCTCTGATGTATGGAACCGGGCATTACGGAGCGGTTGCTCATGGCGATGGGGCGGTGGATTTACCATATAAAGAAATTCCGGCTAAAGGACAGTGGCATCATATTGTAGTAACGTTCGATGGCGCTTTGGAGAATGTATATGTGGATGGAAAGCTCAATACACAAACTCCTCTTTCTCTCTTTGTAGAGAAAGGTGATATTCTGATTGGTGCTTCAGGTGAACCGTCAGAGAACTTTAGCGGATATATGGCCGGTGCTCGGTTGTATGATAAAGCATTGACGCAACAGCAAGTTATTGGTCTGATGCATGCAACTAAACCGAGAAAAAGCTTGCTTAAGTAATTTTTTAATCGAAAAGAGCAAGATAATCTACCAATATTGATTGATTATCCTCTAAAAATAGATAGAAATGAATTACATTTGGGCTTTGATTACTAAAATAAAGATAGAATAGAAATCTTTTTGATACACAGGCCTTTTATTTACAAGAGAGAAAAACATATATAACTTTATACAGAAAAACATGCGAAAATTATTTATTACAGGACTAATTGGTCTGAGTCTGTGCTTGCAGGCTCAGGTGAAAAAGAGTGCGGGATACCCGATTACTCCGGTGCCTTTTACATCGGTTAAGGTGACCGATACATTTTGGGGACAACGGCTCAAAGCCAGTCGTGAAGTGACCATTCCACTTGCTTTCAGCAAATGCGAGGAAACCGGACGCTATCAGAATTTTGTAAAAGCAGCACATCCCAGTGAATCCTACAAAGTGGAAGGCTTTTCATTTGATGATACCGATGTGTATAAAACCATTGAAGGTGCCAGCTACTCGATGCAAATATATCCGGATAAAAAACTGGACAGATATATTGACAGTGTGTTGACCATCGTAAAAGCAGCTCAAGAACCGGATGGTTATCTTTATACGGCCCGCACCATGAATCCAAAATATCCGCACAAATGGTCGGGTACGAAACGGTGGGAAAAAGAGGAAGATCTGAGTCATGAGTTATACGATCTTGGTCACATGATCGAAGGTGCTATTGCCCATTATCAGTCAACCGGAAAGCGTAACTTTCTGGACATTGCCATTAAATATGCCGATTGTGCAGCCCGTGCCATTGGTGACAAACCCGGACAAATCACCGTTGTGTCCGGTCATCAGATTGCCGAAATGGCTCTTTGCAAGTTATATGTTCTCACAGGTCAACAACGCTACCTTGATTTGGCCAAGTTCCTGTTAGACAAACGCGGATATACCGACCGGAAAGAAGAATACAGTCAGTCGCACAAACCCGTTGTGCAGCAAGATGAAGCGGTGGGGCATGCTGTACGGGCAACCTATATGTACACAGGTATGGCTGATGTGGCTGCGCTTACAGGCGATACAGGATACATTCATGCAGTGGATCGTATCTGGAGTAATATTGTGAATAAGAAACTTTATATCACGGGTGGTATAGGGGCAACAAGCAATGGCGAGGCCTTTGGTAAAAACTACGAGCTTCCTAATATGTCGGCTTATTGCGAAACCTGTGCGGCCATTGGCAGTGTATATATGAATTACCGCTTGTTCCTGTTGCATGGCGATGCCAAATATTTTGATGTATTGGAACGCACACTTTATAACGGACTTATTTCCGGTGTATCGTTGGATGGTGGCGGATTCTTCTATCCGAATCCCTTAGAATCAAACGGTCAGCACCAACGCCAGGCCTGGTTTGGTTGTGCTTGTTGTCCATCTAATATTTGCCGTTTTATTCCTTCGGTACCGGGCTATATTTATGCCGTACACAATAGCGATGTATATGTCAATCTGTTTATGGCAAACCATTCCGACCTGAAAGTAAACGGTAAAGCTGTGGAACTGAAACAAAGCACCAACTATCCGTGGACGGGTGATGTCAACATGGAAGTATCACCTAAAGCTAAACAAGACTTCACATTGAAGATTCGCGTTCCGGGTTGGGTGCAAAATGAAGTTGTTCCCGGAAACCTGTATAGCTATACCGATAAAAAGGCCTTGGGCTACACGGTGAAGGTAAACGGAAAAATAGTGACAAGCACCATTGAAAAAGGCTATTTCAGCATTAATCGTGCATGGAAAAAAGGCGATAAGGTAGAAATTCACTTCGACATGGAAGCACGTACTGTAAAAGCCAATCCGGCTGTAGAAGCCGATCGTGGTAAAATTGCCGTTGAACGTGGTCCTATTGTGTATTGTGCCGAATGGCCTGATAACGATTTCAATATCTTCAGTATTATAATGAATAAGAAACCGGTATTCAATGTAGAAACAAAACCGAACCTGCTTTACGGAATCAACACGATCCAAACCGATGCGCAATCGTTGAGTTATGATGCACAGGGTAAACTGCTAACCAAAGAGGTGAAGCTAAATCTGATTCCATATTATGCCTGGGCACACCGTGGAAGTGGCGACATGGCTGTTTGGTTGCCAATAGATTTGAGTGCTACACGTCCTGCTATGCCTGCCACCATTGCTTCCGAAAGTAAAATAAATGCATCTCACATGGTAAAATCCATTGCAGCCATCAACGACGGACTTGTACCCAGAGACGAAAATGATCGTACCTTGCCTTATTATCACTGGTGGCCAAAAGAAGGTACAACCGAATGGATTTCGTATGATTTTGTTTCCGAAAAAACAGTGAGCCGTTCTACCGTTTACTGGTTCGACGATGCCCCCTGGGGTGGATGCCGTGTGCCACAGAACTGGAAACTTTTTTATAAAGATGCTATCGGTGAATGGAAGCCGGTTGAAAATACAAATACTTACGGAGTAGAAAAAGGTATTGGCAATGAAGTAATCTTTAAACCGGTTACTACCAAAGCGCTTAAGTTGGAAGTAAAACTGGCTGAAAAGAATGCTGCCGGTATCTTTGAGTGGGAAGTAGAGTAAATTCTCAAGATGCTAACACTAAGACACTAAGAACACAGAGATACACAAGGTTTAAAGTTTTTGATATTTTCTGTCTTTAGAAACATTTTGAAAGTCATTGTGTCCTGTATCTATATTAACCTATTAGTGGTTCTTTATGCACTTAGTGTCTTAGTGGTTGCTCTATTCTTTTTTGATTATTAGCATAATAAGATTTTATTCAATATGAATCCTAATATAAAAGAACGGATAATTCAGAAATGGATTATCCGTTTTTTATAGATTCCAATTCGATTTATTACCTTTGCACTCAAATTAGATGACAGGATGGAGACAATAATAAATGGATACAGAACCTTATAAGAATTCCTACTCATGGGGAATTTTAGGAGGTGAGTCTGCTTTAGTTCTAATTAAACAAAACAAATTCAATCTATTGGCAAGAATGCCGTAAAAATGTCGTAAACAAACCGTTATCAGTATGATTGTTTCCTCTGTAATTTTGTAGAAAATTTAAAACAAATTATTATGAATGAAATTGGAAACAAAATTAAAGAGTTAAGAAAGAAGAAAGGACTATCTCAGGAAGAATTAGCCGAATTGGCAAGTGTCAATCTACGAACGATTCAACGAATTGAAAGTAATGAATCCGAGCCCCGGGGTAACACCTTGAATTTGATTTGTAAGGTGCTGGACATAAATGCAGAGGATATTCTGGATTATGGAAAAGAGGCAGACGATAGTTATATGATTTGCTTTCATATTGCTGTTATATCGTTCTTGGTATTTCCTCTTGGAAATATAATTCTACCAATGATTCTGTGGTTGACTAAAAAGGACAAAATTATAGGACTTAAAGAAGTCGGGGCTAATCTTCTGAACTATCAGATTGTTTGGACTGTATTTGCATTTCTGTCATTGGCGGTCTGGACGCTTTCAAAGTTTATGCATTGGCGTATATTTGGCTTTATGCTTTGTGTACCTATTGCGCTTGGTGTGTTGAACGTCGTTCTTCCGGTTTATTTTGCTTTTAGATTAAAAAAGAAGGAAAGATACAGAAAGTATCCCGTATTGATAAAACTGATAAAATAGCTATTGTAAATGACTGCATGTGTGATTTGATGAAATAATCGCAGTCACAATCAATAAATGAGTAAAAAAGTATATTAAAATGGAATTAAACGAGCCTAAGAAACTTTATAATGAGCCTATGCATATAGGAGATTCTTTGTTGTACACTATCAACATTCCATTTATATCGAACACTCATCTGTTGTGTGTTAGGGTAAAGTGAATGTAAACAGAAGCAAAATATAAAATGTATATGGCTCATCAGACTAAATGTATTGTAAAGAAAGAAGATGCTGTAAATAAGCAATTCCTCGGTGTGGATTTTGAAGTTTTAGCTATTGGTAAAGAATCAATGCTAACTAAAATGTTATATAAGGAATCAGATTCTGTACCTTTTCACAAGCACCCTAATGAACAAAATGGATACGTAATTACAGGTCAATACAAATTGCTTTTAGATAATAAGGAGTGTATACTTACAACTGGAGATTCATACTCTATACCTGCAAATATGGAACACTCAATGGAAATTATTGAAGCAGGAGAAATTATTGATGTATTTACGCCTGTGAGACAAGATTACTTGTAGATTTTTTTTGCTTAGAGTCTTATTATTTTTTATTTAAATACAAAATAAATACCTGTTAATGACGCATTCAAAATGGAAAAAGTAGTACTTAATGAAGCCAAGAAATCATACAACGAACCTATGCATACCTGCGAACATATTCTGAACCAAACCATGGTGCGGATGTTTGAGTGCGGGCGTTCGATGAATGCACATATAGAGAAAAAGAAGTCCAAGTGCGACTATATACTCGCCGAGGCTCCTACCGATGCTCAGATTGCTGAGTTGACTGAGCGGGTAAATAAAGTTATTGACAGTCATTTGCCGGTTACGATCGACTTTATGGATAGGAGTGAGGCGGCTAAGATAGTTGATCTGTCTAAACTGCCTGCCGAAGCTACCGAAACCCTGCGTATTATTCGTGTGGGCGATTATGATGCCTGTGCGTGTATCGGTCAGCATGTAAACAACACTTCGGAACTGGGACATTTCGAAATTATCAGTCACGATTTTGAAGACGGGCGCTGGCGTGTTCGGTTTAAATTGGTGTAGGGGGTAAGGAATGAGGAATGAGGAATGAGGAATGAGGAGAGAGAAATGAGGATTGAAGAATGACTAATTAAATATCCTGATTCTGCTTTTTTTGCCTGATCAAAAGAAAACCCCACAATAAAACAACCAGCAAGCCTAATGTATCCTAAATTCATAACTCATAGCTTATAACTAACTCTCGTCTCTCGTAACTAACAACTAAACTCTTGTAACTATATTATGTTTTTCAGACGGTTATTAAAAATCCTGCGGAATCTGTTTCTTCTTTTTATTATTATCAGTATCTGCTGGGTGGTTATTGATCTTTTTACTCCGGTGTTTGTTACACCGCTGATGCTTATCCGTTCGGTGGAATCGATTGCACACGGTAAAATGCCGCGTAACAGTAAAACCTGGGTTTCTATTGATGATATTTCACCCAATATGGTGCAGGCAGTGGTGGCTTCGGAGGATAATTTGTTTCTGACGCATCACGGCTTTTCGTTCAACGATATGAGCAGAGCCTTTGAGCATAATTTAAACGGAAAGAAAATACGGGGAGGAAGCACCATTTCGCAACAAACAGCCAAAAATGTTTTTCTTTTTCCGCAGCGGTCATATATTCGTAAAGGACTGGAAGCCTATTATACCGTGCTGATTGAATTTGCCTGGTCGAAGAAACGTATTATGGAAGTTTATCTCAACGTCATTGAGATGGGTGACGGTATTTATGGTGTAGAAGCTGCTGCCGAAGAACATTTTGGTGTGCATGCTTCGGAGCTGACAAAATCGCAGGCGGCATTAATAGCAGCTAGTCTGCCTAATCCGCGGAAGTTTGATGCCGGGCATCCTTCGGGTTATATGGAAAGGCGGAAATCACAAATTGTAAACCTGATGGGTAAGTTGCCGCAGGTGAATTTCAATAAACCGGTTGCTCCGACGCAGCATCACCGTAAACATAGAAGAAGATGAATCGCAGCATACAGTATATTGACTGGGGACTGATTGAATATCGCGAAGCCTGGGAGAAACAGGAAACTTTGTTTTCGGACTCTATAAACCGGAAAATGGAGGAACTCCCTACCGACAACTACCTGGTATTTTGCGAGCATCCGCATGTGTATACCCTGGGTAAAAGTGGCGATGAACAGAACATGTTGCTAAACTACATTCAACTTCAGGCTAAAGATGCCAGTTTTGTTCATACCAATAGGGGAGGGGATATTACTTATCACGGTCCCGGTCAGGTGGTGGGATATCCCATCTTCGATCTGGCTAATTTCAATTCGGGTCTGAAACAATATATACACAGCATTGAGGAAGCTATTATCAATACGCTTGCGTTATACAATATTCCTACCACCCGTCTGGAAGGTGCCACGGGTGTATGGCTGGATGTGAATTTGCCCACTTGCCGGAAGATTTGTGCCATTGGTGTTCGCAGTTCGCGTTATGTGACTATGCACGGCTTTGCGTTGAATGTAAATACGCAGCTGGAATACTTTAATTATATCAATCCCTGTGGGTTTGTCGATAAAGGAGTTACCTCGATGGAAAAAGAGTTGGGACACCAGGTGGATATGGATGAGTTAAAAGTCCGGTTGAGGAAAGCTATCGAGGAGCAGTTTGCGGGAGTGTTATTATAAGTGAAATAACCCGCAAGGGAGATTCCGTAAAAGCTCCTAAAAACATCAAACACTATGATTGAGATTACTCAAGATGAATGATTTTTATTTAACCACGAATTGCACTAATTTTCACCAAAATGCATATTCACTATTCGTGTAAATTAGTGCAATTCGTGGTTTGTAATTTCAACTTTAAATCAGGGCATGTTGTAGGTAATTATAATCCTGCTTTGTGACAATCAGCGAAATTTGCGTTCAAAATAGTCAAACTAAAAACCCTATGATTGAGATTGCTCAATCTGAATAATTCTTATTTAACCACGAATTGCACTAATTTTCACTAAAAGATATATTTACTATTCGTGTGAATTAGTGCAATTCGTGGTTTGTAATTTCAACTTTAAATCAGGGTATGTCGTAGGGTAATTATATATCCTGCTTTGTGACAATCAGCGAAATCTGCGCTCAAAAATACTTCTCCATAAATACAAAAACACCTTCTTCGGCTAAACCGGTTTTCCGGCGCTGAAGAAGGTGTTTTTATACTTTGTGTTCTGTACTGTTACGCTATTGCATCAGCCAATACGTTGGCTAGCGGTGTTGTGGGGCGACCAATTAGTTTGGACAATACCTTGCTGTCGTCGAACAAACCTCCTTTGGTAGCGCCGGTGTCGGAGTCGGCCAACATCTGTGCCAGAGCTTCGGGCAACCCGAAGCTTTTCAGGATACCCGCATATTCAGCTTCGGTCAGGTTATTGTATGGAATCGTTTTGCCTGTCTGACGCGAAATCTCAGCTGCCAGTTCTGTCAATGTATACGCTGCATCTCCTGCCAGTTCGTAGGTTTTGTTTTCATGACCTGCACCTGCCAATACCACAGCAGCTGCTGCGGCAAAATCAACCCGGGCAGCTGAAGCAATTTTCCCGTTGCCGGCACATCCGATAAATGCTCCTGCACCAATAGCACCTTTGGCCGAACCGGTATAGTTTTCGGTATACCACCCGTTACGCAAAATGGTATATGTCAAGCCTGATGCTTTTAATGCATCTTCGGTACCCAGATGTTCTCCAGCCAGTCCAAGCGAGGAAGTATCGGCATGCAAAATACTGGTATAAACAAATAATTTCACGCCGGCCTGTTTGGCAGCTTCAATAACGGCTTTATGCTGCGGCAGGCGCTGACCAATTTCGGTACCCGAAATCAATAATAATTTATCGATTCCTTTCAGTGAAGCTACCAAACCTTCCGGTTTTGTATAATCAAATGCACGTGCTTCTACACCCAGATCTGCAGCCTTTTCGGGTGTACGTACCAATGCCACTATGCTGTCTGTCGACACTTTTGCTTTCAGTTGTTCTACTACAAGGCGACCCAACTGTCCGGTCGCTCCGGTTACTCCGATTTTCATGTTTTTGTTTCCTTTCTTATTATATTGTATGAATTGTGAATTATGAATTATCAATGATGAACTGTTTAAAAACAATCAGTGTCTGGCTTTAGTTGAATTTTTACAGTTAAATAAAAGCTCATCTTTGCAAACACCTAAACAAGCAATTGATATTATTCTTACTTTTGTTACGCAAAGTAACTAATAATAGTTTATATCCGAAACAGGTTACGTATTCGTAACCATAAAAATAGTAGTAACCTAAAAGTAACCATTATGCTCAAACTAAAAGAACAAACCAAATGTCCGGTAACGGCAACACTCCAGCTGATAGGTGGCCGATGGAAAACCATTATATTATATACACTCACCACGGGTACAAAACGATTTGGCGAGATAGCCGTTCGCATTCCGGACATTTCGCGAAAGGTGCTTACCGAGCAACTCAAAGAACTGGAAGCCGACGGGCTGATTCTGCGTGAACAATACAAGGAAATACCCCCGCGGGTGGAATACTCGCTCACCGACCTGGGCCAAAGTCTTTCGTCAGTATTTCGCGAACTGGAAAAATGGGGAATGGAAAATGTGTTGGTAAACTGATTTTTTCTATCTTTGTACCACTAAAAAACAATTGGATGTTTATGTTTAATTCGGATATTGTGCTGTAAGTGGTTGTATCAAAAGTACGCGCGCAACGCAAATAAATTTTCGCAAAATAAGATTTGTAAGGTTGAATATTATTTATTGAATTTCAATTTAATAAGATTGCGATTATTTGCGTTCTAAAAAAACTTTTGGGACAACCTCATCTTTGTTTGTTCTCGGATAATCCTTTTCGAGAATGATTTTCTATATAATAAATTTAAGTTTTTAATCTGCGCACAATGACGAAAGCATTGTAGTGCTTTTGCTGTATGCAACAAAATAAAAGAAAATGAACGAAGAAAAGCAGACAATTCACGAGTTTGACCTGAGTATAATTTATGACTATTTTTCAAGTGCCGAACGACAGGGACCGGGAAGTCCCGAAATAACGCTCAAAGCATTGAGTTTTATAGTCGGTCTTACAGAAAAGTCTAAAGTTGCCGATATTGGTTGCGGTACAGGCGGTCAAACAATGGTGTTGGCACACAACATACCGTGCGAAATTACGGGTGTTGAATTATGGCCCGATTTTGTCAGTCAGTTCAACAAAAGCACCCAAAACAACAATATGCACGACAGAGTGAAAGCTCTTGTCGGTAATATGGAAAATCTTCCGTTTCAAGAGGAAGAATTAGATCTGATTTGGTCGGAAGGTGCGATTTACAACATCGGATTTAAGCGTGGACTAGAGGAGTGGCGAAAATTTCTGAAACAGGGTGGCTATGTTGCGGTAACAGAAAATACCTGGTTTACCGAAGACAGGCCTGCCGAAATTCAGGAGTTTTGGGAAAAAGCCTATCCCGAGATAGATACAATCCCGAATAAACTTGCTCAAATGCAAAAAGCGGGTTATCTTCCGGTTGCCGCTTTTGTTGTACCCGAAACCTGTTGGACAGACTATTATTCTGTTATGCAAGCGACTCAGGAATCTTTTCTCACTAAATATAATGGCAACAAAACCGCAGAAGAGTTTATAGGCTATCAGCGGTATGAAGCAGAGTTATATTCCAAATATAAAGCATATTATGGCTATGTGTTTTATATCGGAAAAAAGATTTAGACAATGACATCAGCCGTAAATCTGCGGTTTGATTAAAATATGAATTTGAAAATTCCTTTCGTGTGTAAGTCTTTTACACACGAAAGGTTATTTTACAATAACAAGCGCATAATGCCAGCCCCGAACCCTTGGTATATTGTGTCAGTTGCATGCTCTTACTTTGTATTTCTTCTCTCTTCCTTATCAGATAACTCAAAGTCATCCGATAAATATCTCCCGAAAATAGCCTCTGCATTAACTACAGCCTGCAACACTAAGTTTTTTTAATCAAAATGCAAAAATAAACACAAATATTGTTGGTGACGTTGAATGGGTTTCGTATTTTTGGAGTGTGAAAAACGAATAGTTTCATTTCATGTGCTTATCAAATGGATAATTGTAAAACTTTATAGCGTATATGCTACAAACTAAAGGAATATAGAATTAAGTGTTTATATAATGGTGTTATGAGTAAGTTAAGGAAAATAGGAGCATGAAACATACTACAAAAATAACTTCGAAAAGTGTCGAACAAAGTGGACTACCAACAGATTATAAAAAAGCAATTTCTGAATACATCTGGAATGGATTCGATGCAAATGCAAGCGAAATAGTAATTTCTGTAGATTATAATGAACTCGGATTTATTACTAAATTTTCAATAGCAGATAATGGAATAGGAATCAATATCGAGAATATTGATGATACATTTGGTAATTTTCTAGATTCTCAGAAAATACAGACATTTAATAAAGATGGATTTGTAAAAGGGAAAAAGGGAAAAGGACGATATTCCTTTGGATATTTCTCAAATAAAGCAATTTGGGATACTGTATTTAAAACAAAGAATGACGAGTATTTGAATTATAAAATTGAAATAATCAAAGGCAGTCTTCAGAATTTCACGACATCCGAGAAAACTATAAGTAAAACAAAAGAAACAGGTACAACTGTTTCTTTTGAATCATTTACTAAACTTACTGCTGATCTTTTAATAAACGAAACCTTCTACGATTTTCTAGCGTGTGAATTTAGTTGGTTTTTATATTTAAATAAAGATTTGGGATATACAATCAAGGTAAACGATTACGAAGTTGATTATTTATCTATTATTGAACGTCCTGTAGATTTTAATGAAGTTTTTGGCGATTTTTCTTTCGATATAAAATTTATACGTTGGAAGAAAAATATTGGTGATAAGTATTATTACTACTTTCTGAATCAAGAAAAGAAAGAAGTTGAAAGAAAACATACCTCATTTAATAATAAAACTGAAGATTTTCATCATTCAGTTTATATAGAATCACCATATTTTGAAAATTTCAAACTTTCAAATTCGGATTCTCCAACATTAGATTTTGGCTTGAAAGATCAAAATGACAATGTCTTTAAACAGCTATTAGAATTTCTAAAAGAGAAACTTTCGATTGAGGAAAAATTATTTATAAAAGAGTTTAAAGCTAAAGAGATAGTCTTAAAATACAACAAGCAGAATATATTTCCTCAATTTAAAGACAATAAATACGAACAGCTTAGAAAAAATGATCTTGAAAATGTAGTTAAGGAAATTTATTGCGTTCAACCAAAGATTTTTCAAGGATTAAATATACCACAAAGTAAAACAATTGTAGGTTTTTTAAACCTATTATTAGATTCAGAACAAAGAGAAGATATTCTTAATATCTTGGATAAAATAATTCAATTAAGCACTGAAGAGAGAACTGAACTATCAAAAGCTTTAAATAGAACAAAACTAACAGCTATTGTCTCTTTGGTTAAACTATTAGAGAACAGGTATAATACAGTTCAGATCTTGAAAAAGCTAGTATTTGACTTTGAAAAATTCACAAATGAAAGAGATCATATTCAGAGAATAATTGAATCTAATTATTGGTTATTCGGCGAACAGTATCATTTAGTTTCAGCAGATAAAAACTTTGAAACTCTATTAAATAATTATTTGTCATTTTTAGAAAGTGGTAATAAAGAATATCAAAAAATCGATTCAAAATCACGATTAAAAAGACCTGATATTTTCATTGCGAGGCAAAGTGAGATGCCAGATACTAAAAACAATGAATTGATGATTGAAGAAAATATCATAGTAGAATTAAAAAGACCAAGTGTGGTGATTGGGAAAGCTCAATATGACCAAATTGAGGAGTACATTAGAATTATCATCAAAGAACCTAGATTTTCAAGTGAGTTAAGACAATGGAAATTGTATCTTGTAGGAAAAGAAGTTGATGATTGGATTATTGATAGATATTCTTCTCAAAAAGCGAAAGGTCAACGCTTTTTAGTTGAGTCAGTTCGAAATTATGAAATATATGCTTTAAAATGGGATGATCTTTTCAAAATCTTTGATATTAAACACAAACATCTAATTGACAAACTAGACTTTAAAGAATCTATTATTGAAGAACTTTCTGAAAAGGGATTACTTGAAGGTAAAGATAAGTCATATGTATTGATTGATAAACTTATAACGAGTGCATAATAGCTACTCACCAGCTTCTGTGGAGCATTTCCAAAACAGAGAAAAACTAAAAAATAGCAATTTCAGAAAACTTCAAACCTTATCCCTTATCCCTTCCCCAACTCCTCTAAACAACAAACTTTTCCAAAGCCTAATGCTCTGGAAAAGTTATGTTGAATAGTTTTAGTTAGCGCGGAAAAAACATCATCGGTTCGCTGGGTAGTCCCCATCCACGTCTGTTTCCACCCGTTACCCGGTAATAAATTTCCTGACGGCGGGGTAGCCCGTTGTCTTCCAGAGTAGTTGTTGTTCCGTAATCGATAACCGTTTTCCATACAATGGGCTCTGTCAGGCTTGTTGTACTTTCCAGTTTGTAGCGGTCGGCACCGTCCAGTGTTTCTACGAATACTTTAGCACTGTTGGCCTTGCTACCGTCTTCTATCCGTTTGATTACGGCTTTTTCCGGAACATCGTGTGCTACCGGTTCGTCGTTGCAGTCGAAGCCCGAAAGCAAAATAATAGCTTTATCACCCTTGGCCACCATGTTGGTATAATAGAGTCGGCGTTTAAGCATACCGTATACCACTTCCGTCTGCTCGACCAGTGCATGATTTTTAATTTTACTTCCATCCTTCTCAGTGATCGACGTATACAGCAGTTCTACTTCTTTGCTGAATACTTCTGCGGTCGGATCAGGGGCCGGAAATACATCTTTGTGGGTTGACATACCGGTGTCTACTCTGTCTGCCAATGAGACTACTGCCTGGGGTTCTTTGTTTTTAATGTGCAATACAGCGATGTTTGTTCTCATATTTTTATCTGTTTTAGAATTAATGTCTGGCAAAACTATGGAATCTCTGTTTTTTGTCCAAATTTTTTGATGCGAACTTTGTCCGATATTATAATATCGGACAAAGTTCAATAATACCGGACTATTTAATGTTAATATTAACGATTTGTTTGCAACCTATTTTCAATAGTTAGCAACCTATTTCCAATAGTTTGCAACCTATTTTGTAAAGGTAGCATCAGGAGTTTTTTAGTTTGCAACCTATTTCCAATAGTTTGCAACCTATTTCCAATAGTTTGCAACCTATTTTGTAAAGGTAGCATCAGGAGTTTTTTAGTTTGCAACCTTTTTCCAATAGTTAGCAACCTTTTTCCAATAGTTTGCAAACTATTTTGTAAAGGTTGCATCAGGAGTTTTTTAGTTTGCAACCTATTTTCAATAGTTAGCAACCTATTTTGTAAAGGTAGCATCAGGAGTTTTTTAGTTTGCAACCTATTTTCAATAGTTAGCAACCTTTTTCTAATAGTTTGCAACCTATTTTGTAAAGGTTGCATCAGGAAGTTTTTAGTTAGCAAACTATTTTCCTTAGTTTGCAGACTTTTTGGTGAGGAGTGTTTTTTTATTGTTTGGGTGCTATCCCAAAAGAAAGGGGTACTAGAACGCAGATTAAAGATTTAGGTTGCAGAATAGGCATTGATATATGGTGTTATGGGTAGATTTTAATTCCGACAAGTCGGAACCGAAGATCAACGTAGTTAATGATTTTCAATAGTTCCGGATTCTATCTGTCATGCTTGCATGACTAAAATCAGTTTTAGAACCGTTTAATTATCACCCGTTTTTATCCGTTCAATCCGTACTACCGACTTGTCGGTATGTTCCATCAGCGTTCCATTCTTTTTTTTAATACGACATTGTATTCTTCCGCTTACTTAATTACACGATCTCTTGCTCTTTCTTTAGATTGACCTTATATTCGGAAGGGGTTTTACCGTATAATTTTTTGAAGGAGTCATAAAAAATCGATTTAGAGTGAAAACCGCTTTGCAGTGCTATAGCTTCAATAGTCAGATGTCGGCTTTCTTCGCTTTCGAGCAAGATGCGGGCATATTTGCAACGATATTCGTTGATAAAATCGGTAAAGTTCTTTTTTAAGATTTTATTGACAACCTGCGAGAGGTGATGTTTGGGAATACCGGTTAGCTTGACAATCATTTCTTGCGAACAGTGGTGGTCCAGATAGGGCTTTTCGGTTTCCATTACCGTATCTAACTTTCTCAGGTAGTCGCTGATTTGTGTCTCTTTCAGGCCGTATCTGATCTGAACCTTTTTAAGAATGGGTATAGGTACAATTTCGGGGGGAGTTTCAAACATATATTGCATGGAAAGTCCACTATTGAGTAGCGACTGTAGAAAAAGTACCACTACCAGTGCCGTGATGGAGATTGTTCCGATTAGTACTTCTAGATCATTGCAGTTCTCAAGTGCCCGCAGGGGCAGATGCCCGAGCACTCCCACCAGAGCCACTCCGAGAAAATAAACCAGCCAGCGAATGTTGCCGGTATACCCGTCGGCCTCCAACTGGTAGTCGGCTTTGCGTAGCTTTTTTACTTTCGCAAGGCAGATAAACAGATAGCTTATAGCTTGCAAATAGAAACAATAATCCAGCACATCATCCATCCAACGCAGGCGGTGGGCATGGTCGGTAATTATCCCTACGCGTGTTGGCGCGGGGAGAGTGAGAAAATAGATGACATAAATCCATGCCGGTATAGCTGCAAATGTATGGTGCAACAGTTGCCGCCACGTAAGGGGATACGACCGGTCGAACAAAAGCCGGATGTAAAAATAGAAAGCGGGGCCAATAAACATCACCAGAATCTGATCAAGTGGAAAATAGTAGGGGAGTAGGCTGTCCGGTTTACTGCTATGGGCATGATACCAAAACAACATCCAGCAATTGAGCACGGCCAGCAACAAAAGTATCCGGGCCAGCATGCGGTTTGCCCTCCTGATGGACGACTCTTTATGCCATAGGATGCGGCTAAAAACTACCAGCATCAATTCGGGCAGAATGGCGATGCCTGTTATAAGAATGAGTAATTCGTGATTCATAAGCTGTAGATAGTTACGAGTTACAAGTTACAAGAGCAGTAAGTATAGATTTTAGAAATGCAAAACTAATAATTCGGATTCTTTTTTCCAAATAACGGATAAAAAAAGTTTGTATGGAAGGGAATATACAGGTGAAACTCCGATCAATATCTTTTACATGAACGGGGGCAGTTGCTGCGGAAAGCAATGTATTTGTCTGTCTTTTTTGTAGTACGGAGGCAGATGAAACTATATATTGCTACAAAAAGTAAAACCAAGATCAAAAATAACTAAAAGAAGTATTGTTAATGTAAAGAATTGTCTTTATCTTTGGAGTCTGTTTTTAAACAAAAAAATAGAATGAATCTTTATACCGATACAATACACCGGATAAGCATTCATACAAGAGAACCCAAAATGGAAAAATACAAAACACATACTACATGAGAAAAACTTTACTTCTTTTTACTGTACTACTCTTTGGCCTGCAAGGATGGGCTTATGACTTCACGATAGATGGTATTTATTACACTATTAATAGTACTACGAATAAAACTGTTAGCGTTGTCCAAAAAGATATTATTTCCAAGGCTTATTCAGGTGATGTTATAATTCCTGGCTCAGTAAGTTACAATGGAGATAATTACGCTGTTACTACTATAGGTAGTTACGCTTTTTATAACTCTTCGAACTTAACTTCATTGACAATTCCTGCTTCTGTTACTTCAATCGAGCAATGTGCTTTTGGACTCTGTTCCTCATTGACTGCTATAAACATTCCTGCTTCTGTTACTTCAATTGGTGATGATGCTTTTATTCTTTGTTCTAGTTTGACTACCATTAACGTAGATTCATCCAATTCTAGATATTTAAGTATTAACGGGGTACTATTTAATATAAATGCGTCTATGCTAATTGCTTATCCGGCAGGAAATGCAGCAACGTCTTACTCAATTCCTTCTTCAGTTACTAGTATCGGAGATCGTGCTTTTTTCAATTGTAAAGCTTTAGTGTCAATAACAATCCCTTCTTCTGTTACTTCAATTGAGAGTGACGCTTTTAATGGTTGTTCATCCTTAACATCCATAACAGTACCCTCATCAGTTACTTCTATCGGAGATCAAGCTTTTAGGGGTTGTGCCTCGTTGACATCAATAACTATTCCCTCTTCTGTAACATCGATCAAATCAACCGCTTTCATGGATTGTACAAAATTAGCGTCAATTAATGTTGATGTATCCAACCCTAAATATTCAAGTATTAATGGAGTTTTGTTTGATAAAGCCGCAACAACGCTTATTCTTTATCCTCCGGGAGGTGACACTTCATATACTATACCCAATTCTGTTACCTCTATAGGCGAAAATTCATTTTGTAATTGTACAGCTTTAACATCAGTGGTTATTCCTTCGTCTGTTACTTCTATAAAGTATTATGCATTTGACGGCTGCACCTCTTTGATATCTGTAAAAATACCTTCATCAGTTACTACTATTGAAAGTGGTGCATTTTGGAGTTGTGAGGCTTTAACGTCAATAATAATTCCTTCATCTGTTACTTCTATCCAAAGTTATGCCTTTTATAAATGCACTTCTTTGAAATCAATTGATATTTCTTCATCAATTTCATCAATTCCATCCAGTACTTTTGGTTTTTGTAGTTCTTTAGAATCAGTAATTATTCCGTCATCTGTTAATTCTATCGGAGAGTGGGCTTTTCAGAGTTGCACTTCTTTGAAGTCGATTGTTATCCCTGCTTCCGTTACTTCCTTAAAGGGTTTTGCATTTCAATCCTGTACTGCTTTAACATCGGTAAACATTTCTTCTTCCATTAAAAGCATTGGAGATCAAGAATTTGCCGATTGTTCTTCCTTGAAAAATATAACTATACCTTCTTCTGTCGATTCTATTGGGAAATATGCTTTCTTTTCATGTTCAGGTTTGACTGAAATATATGCAAATGGTAAAACACCGGCAAATATAACGTTAGGAACTTCCGTATTTGTGAAAGCATCAACCACAACTTGTACACTTTATGTCCCTACTGGCTCTAAAGCTCTCTATGCTGCAGCAAACCAGTGGAAAGATTTTATAAATATAGTTGAAGTACCATCATATACTATCTCAGCATCGGCAAATGCATCTATTAATGGTAATGTTACGGGTACAGACAGTTATATATCAGGTTCAAGTTGCACTCTTCAAGCGATTCCGAAATCAGGCTATGTTTTTAGTAATTGGACAGAAAACGGCACGGTAGTTTCTACTAATTCTAGCTATACTTTTACAGTTAGTGCTGCTCGTTCTTTGGTAGCCAACTTCTCTGCTGTTACGGTAGCGATAACACAGCCGACGGCTACAACGCTATCGGGCAGCATTGTCGTTACTCCTTCTACCGGATTTACCTATAGTATTGATGGCAAAACGTACCAAAGCAGCAACGAGTTTCCGTATGTATCTATCGGTACTTATAATGTGACCCTGAAAAACCTATCCGATGGTACGGTGTCATCACCGGTACTTGCCGTTGTCAATGCTTCGGGGGTAGTTGCGGCCAATAACTACCAAATAAAGGCATCAAATTGTACCTGTCGCGATACAAAAGATGGTGCTATTGCCGTAACATTGGCTAAAGCACTGGATTATACGGTAACGATAACAGGAATAAATACAGGTTCCAAACAGTCAGTCATGTTTTCAGGTACTTCCTACAACCTTAAGAATCTGCCGGCGGATACTTATAAGCTGGTTTTCAAAATTGATTTTCTGGACAACTACGAACAAAGTTTCAATGTAGTAGTTACCCAACCAGACGATTTAAGTGTGTTGAAAGTGGGTGCCGAAAAAAGTCGTGCCACCTATGCTCTGAGCGGAGGAACAAACTATTATGTCAGTGTCAATGATAATGCCACCGAAACACAGGGTGATCAGGTTCAGGTTTCTTTAGTACCGGGCGAAAACAAAATCAAAATCTATACTGAAAAACTTTGTCAGGGAATGTATGAAGAAACTATCTACAACAGTGAGAACGGTCAGATTTCGCTTTTCCCCAATCCTACTAAAGGTAAAATAACGCTGGGCATTCCCGGCGAGGAAGAATCGGTTACTGCCGAAATCATTTCGCTGAGCGGAGCAGTAGAGCTCAAACAAAAGCTTGTTGTTCCGTCGAGCAGGTTAGTAGATCTTGATGTATCTGATTTTAGTAGTGGTACATACATTGTAAAGGTAAACGGTTCTATGGTACACAGCAGTGTCAAGATGGTGAAAAAATAGGTGGAAGATCGAAACTACTGAGAGAGAATAATAATTGACAACAAATATTTCTATTAAACGATAAGTATGATCCATAAAATAAAAATACAAAGCATAACCGGCCTTTTTGTCGGTCTGATTCTAATAAGCTGTGGAGGAAAAGGAAGTGATCCGATTCCTGCCCCGGGAGCAACAGCTTTATCTTTACCTGCAAATAATACAGCCTGTTTGCAGGGTACATCCGCAAGCGGTACCTCGGCTTCGGTGTCGTTTGCGTGGAGATCTGCCGGTAATGCAGATAGCTACCAATTAGTCATTAAAAATCTGAATACACAGGCAGCTGCTACTTATACTACCAAGGATACATTATATACAGCCTCTCTGGCAATAAATACACCCTACTCGTGGACTATAACAGCAACTAATACCTCGGGTAAAACAACCAGCAATAGTTGGAAATTCTACTTGTCAGGAGCAGCATCGAGCAGTTATGCTCCTTTTGCAGCCGATCTGACATCACCGGCTTCGGGTACTACCATCGCTTCAAACGGAGTAGCATCGGTACAGGTTACTTTTCAATGGACCGGCAGTGATCCCGACAATGACATTGCCGGTTACTCCCTTTATCTGGATAATACAAATGCAACAACACAAGTAATTGCTTCGCAAACAGCCAGCACTGTTACGCGAACTCTTACGAGTGGCAAGACATATTATTGGAAAGTCATAACAACTGATAAAGTGGGTAATACTTCTGTTTCGGCCATTAATTCGTTCAGCATAAATTGATGGGGAGTGAGGGTAACTGGAAAAACAAGTTCTTTTAAATAATTGAGAGATATGTTTATCTGCTTTTGCGCTTATTCGTATTCGTAGTGAAAGGCGATTCAGGCTATTGAAACTAAACTCAAGTATAACAACTAATGAAGTAAAGCAAAAGCTGGAATCATTCGGTTGGATCAATCTATATGCCGACAACGACAAACTAGAATTTCGTGATAAAGGTAGTTTGTTTTCAGCTGACGTTACTGTGACAATTATATTAGTTAGTGAAACGGAATTACTGATAAATAGCAAACTATTTGAGAAGCGCCCTTTTACTCTAAACAGGGACATTGTAATTTATAAACGAATCCGGTTGTTATTCCATAATGTATATAATGACTGATAAAGGTTCGTTATATACATTATATATGTATCCTGTTTTTCTTTTCTCTGGAGTTGAATTTCACTTGTAATGCCTTCATAAACCCGAAATCGTATTTGTTGTCTGATGTTTTTATAAGAAAAATCAACATAACCGTTGCGGTTTATTTCGGTTTTGCCCGATTTATGCCATCCTGTTTCTACTATTTGTAGCCTCTTCTTGTTTGCCGAGTGATTCTTTTTGGCTCCCTGGATGGTGCATTTATGATCTTTCACGGGGTATGTATAACGAATAATTCTTTATGGAACCTAGTCTTTTGTCTGTCAAACCATCCTGTGTCTGATAAAATCAAAATTATTTTTTCATGTAAAGTTGTTTTATTTCAGAAGTTTAAAAATAAAAGTTGTTTTATA
>Ga0209540_10000998_pt1 | contig 22747 bp, 13 predicted proteins | sample BarGraIncu01121A_FD_184501 | JGI IMG/M metagenome (GOLD analysis project Ga0209540, IMG submission 184501) | Arctic peat soil microbial communities from Barrow, Alaska - Barrow Graham LP Incubations 011-21A (SPAdes) (version 2) | ecosystem: Environmental > Terrestrial > Soil > Wetlands > Peat... | reverse complement strand
ACAGAGATGGCTTAAATTTTCGAAGTATCTTCCCCAGTTTGGCTGGGAGCCTGTTATCCTGACCGTCGATCCCGGGTTTGCTTCCTATCCGGCTATCGATCATTCACTTGAAATGGAAATCCCCTCAGGATTAAATGTTTACAAAACAAAAGCTACAGACTGGTTCAGGATTTATGGAAAATCCAGGGTCCCGTCAGCAGGCTTTGCAAAGAACAGTGACGATACACTCAGGGGAAAAGTATCCCGGTTTATAAGGGGAAATTTTTTTATACCAGACCCCCGGAGAGGCTGGAATAAATTTGCATTCAGAAAAGCATGCGAAATAATTGAAAAGGAAAATATACGTCACATTATAACGACAAGCCCGCCTCATTCCACACAACTTATCGGCTTAAAGCTTAAAAAGAAATTCCCCTTTGTGAATTGGATAGCTGATTTGAGAGACCCCTGGACAGACATATATTACTACGGGAAATTTTATCCTTCCCTGCTTTCACGTAAGCTGGACAGGCATTATGAAAGATCTGTCCTGAAAAAATCCGATGAGATTATTACTGTCGGCAAAACATTGAAGAATTCTTTTTCATTGACTGGCAAGATTCACGAAAATAAAATAACCGTCATTACAAACGGTTTTGATGAATCTGATTATAACCAGGTTACTCCTTCCCATCCCGCTATATTTACAATGACATATGTCGGAACGATATCAGAATCATATCCTGTCGACGGGCTTATCGGGGCGCTTAGAGATCTTCATGAAAAGAAGCCAGATTTTATAATCCGGTTCACCGGTGAATTTTCTGCAAATATCAGAAACCTAATAACTGATGCAATACCTGCCTCGTGCATAGAATTCACTCCATACCTTGAACACAGCCTGGCTGTCCAGTCAATAATAAATTCTTCCGTCGTTGTGCTTATCATCCCCGATCATAAAAGCAATAAAGGAATACTGACAGGCAAGCTGTTCGAATATCTTGCCTCCGGGGTCCCAATATTATGCCTCGGCCCTGCTGATGGCGATGCAGCAGAAATAATTTCAAAAGCAAAAGCAGGAGCTACCTTTGGATATAATGACATTAAAGGAATCTCTGAATTTCTGAGCAGTATTCCAGGCAATATTTTTATCCCTGACAAAGAGTATATTAAGAAATTCTCAAGAATTAACCTGACCAGGGAGATAATCCCATTGCTTTGCAGGTAAGAGGTCACTGGTTCGATCATGGTACGCCCCACACAGATAATCAAGGGGTTAAGAGAGCCTTAGCTCTTTTTTGTTTTGTCAATCTGTACTATAATCTAATAACGTTAGATTCAAAAGAGCATTTTGGGAGGTATAGCTTTTCAAGTAACTGTCTGCTGCCAAAATAATATCAGATTTAAAACAATGTCAACCTGATCTAATTATTATTTAAGCAGCTCAAATTCTCTTCAACTTTAAATGCAATCTGATAATAGTTATTAACAGCACCTATAACTTTAACTTTGATATAATATGAACTTATAAATTCAGTGAAAGCTTTAAATTCATGTAATGGCACATTAAATTCATCAAAAATAATGATATCATCTTTATTTATATATGGGCCCATCATAGTTAATGCAAAGAGCGTTGAAGTGTAAATATCTGCATCCATGTGAATTACTTTTCTTGAGTCAGTCTTAAATTCTTTTAAAAAAGAAGGAAGAGTTTCTTGAAAAATGCCTTTAACAAACCGGCATCTTTTATCATCAATATCGGGGAAAGAATCATGGGCAGACATATCGCCTTTTTTAAAGTAACCCCAATCCTCGGGTAAGCCGCTGAAAGTATCAAAACCGACAAATATCGAATCCATATTCTTTATATTGTCGACCCACCACTTAAAAGAATGACCTTGTGCCACACCGAATTCAATATAATAGATTTTAGACAGTGATTCTGATTGTAATATATGATTATATAGTTCATACCTTTTATTATAATCATGACGTTTTGAGTAGAAATCGTTATAACTGGGCTTTGGTGTTTGCTTGACCCATTTTGATAACTTAGAAATATAAGCCATTGTAACCAGTAGTTTTGAAAATGGCTCAAAGATTACGTGGAATCTCAGTCTTATCAGGTTGGATTTTATTTTCCTTATTGCTTTTATTGCTGCTTTCATGATACTCTCCTTAGTTTATTAAAAAGCATATGAATTAGAAATACTGCCTGACAGGTAAGCAATCCATTAATGCAATAATCCTTGCTACTGTTTTTTCAAAACCGTGCGGAATCCATCTTTTAATTGCGTTCCCCTCATTTCTATATCGGTAATACCTATGTTTTTCTGGACTATGGAACTGGGCAGTGGCGAGTTCCAGCAATAAGTGCCGTCGGCAGGAATGTTGACAATGAAATTATTCACCTTGGTTTGGTTACAGGTTACATCCCTGAACCTGGCAGGAAAGAATGCGCACTGCCTTAATCCCTTAAAATTAATAGTGAATAAAAACAATACGGAGATAAGCACCAGTAATATGGATGCGGTTCCCGGCAAGACTTTGTACATTTTCTCCTTTACTCTGCCAAAGAAGCCTGATGCAGATAACTTTCCTGAAATAGAATAAAGAATTATTGAGCATGTGATTAGAACATAGAATAAAAGAAATGCGTAAATGAATCTGAAATTAGGGGCAGAAACAAACCAGAAAAGAATAGCGAAAAAACATATTGCGACTATTTTCAGCTCGCTACCGAAACGTTTCCGCATGTCACCTGATAAAAAATACAAACCCGCAATTAGTGCCGGTGAAATAAGTATATAACCGGATAAAAATTTAAACCCGGTTGAAAGATGCGCAAACCAAATGGGAAACCATTCTGAAAATGTCCTCGTTAGCCAGTCCCCTGCCTGGGCATGCGAAGAGATCACTGATTTCATCTCGTTGACATATTGCACCGGAATCTTCCAGTCGGGATTAAATATATTAATTGAAGCATAAGGATAGACCATATATCCTGACAGAATGTAATTTCGGATAAAGTATGGAACGAAAACCAGCACTGCAATGAGTGAAATGAGTAATAACTTTTTCAGCCATGAATGGCCGGATTCCGCTATGAATAAAACGGCAACCAGGGCAACCGGGAAGGCAGATAATTTGACAGTGATCATAAAAAATGCCATAACCAATACAGGGATCCAGTATAACTTATTCCCATTTTCACCGGTGATTTTTTCGAGGTATATTATGAATATAAACCATATCCCTGCAAGTGAAAAAATATCCGGAGTCGGAGAGGATGCGTATTTCAGGTAAAATACCTGGAGAAGTAATAATAATCCTGCATACAAAAATGCCCGCCATACATCATGAGTAAGTTTTTTGTTCACCTGAATTATGAGTGTGACAGAGAGCATTAATATGAGATAGCTGTTTAAGAGATGAAAAAAATCAGGCTTAAGAAAAGAGAAGCTGAAGAGCGCCTCGGTAAGAAATGACTGATTATTGAAAGCAAACCTGCCATGCAGGTTGCCAAGTCCCGGGACAATTCTAAAACTGTTTATCCATTTGATATTCTGGATATGGTAAAGACCGGTATCAGAAACTGCAGGAATAGACTGAGCGGCAATTAGTATCAGGATTAAATAAACAAAAATCAATATTTTGACAATCGATGGCAATTGTTTAAAACCATTGACACTGTTCTTAAAATCTTTAATGATGCTACCCCTCGCTGCCAGAAAGTAAATGAGACAGAAAGTAAAAAGAATAATATTCGCTGCCAGCCCGATTTTGAGGAATAATGAAAAGATGCTTAAAAAAATCCCAAGAAATGTGAGACCTGTCATGCTCAGTTCAGCTGTTGAAGGTTCAGCTGAGGCATCTTTTGGCTGTAGCTGTCCAAGAACTCTGAAAACAAAATGGCCTGCAAGTGTGGTTAAAAGAAAAATATATATCCAGACAAGGAGGGTTGAGATCATCGCAGGATCTATTTGAACAGATTATATCTGAAAATGCAGTAAATAGCCCGGAATCCGTCTTTCCAGTTTATCTTCTTGCCCTCGTCAAATGTTCGGCCGTAATATGAAATCCCGACTTCATATATCCTTATATTTTTTATCCTCGACATTTTTGCAATGATCTCCGGTTCAAAGCCGAATCTGTTCTCCTTAAGTTTGATCTGCTTATAAATTTCCGACTTTGCAAGCTTATAGCAGGTTTCCATGTCGGAAAGGTTAAGGTTGGTGAACATATTTGAAATAAATGTCAGCATCCTGTTCCCTATGGAGTGCCAGAAGAAAAGTATCCTGTGCGGATTCCCTCCCATGAACCTTGAGCCAAGCACTACATCGGCATGTCCATCGAGAATTGGCTTGAGAAGGATATTATATTCATCAGGGTTATATTCCAGGTCAGCATCCTGGATGATAATGAAATCACCGGTAGCAAGCTCAATGCCTTTTCTGATGGCAGCGCCCTTGCCAATATTTACCTGCTGTTCAAAAAGAGTTACAGGGGACCCGGGAAAATCTTTAATATACTGTTCAATGACAGATTTTGTGTCATCCTTCGAACAGTCATTGACAACGATTATCTCCTTACCGACCTCCTTTATCAACTGTGCCGACTGAACCTTTTCCAGGATCAACCGGATGGTTTTTGCTTCATTATAAGCCGGAATTATTATTGAAAGCCGCTTCCCCATATCTATTTTCTGGCAGTAATAATTAATGAAAGTCCGAATTTGTGCAACAATATCTTATCAATTAACCGGAACAGAGAGACAAAATTATCATATAATTTCATCTTCCCATCTCCGATTTGCTTCTTATTCAGCAATCTTCCGAACAGGAACCAGCCTGCAACACCTGCAGCATTGAAGCTGAAAAGGTCATCAACTTTCAGGCCGTTAGCTGTTAAAAGGTTCCTGAGGTGATTCCGGTTATATCTCCTGAAATGGCCCAATTCCCTGTCAAACCTGCAGTATAGCCATTGATATGAAGGTACCAGAATAATAATATTGCCTCGTTCTTTCAGAAGCTTTTTGCAATTGAGGATAGCCCGTGAATCATCTTCAATATGTTCGATTACATTAAGGGCAAACAATGAATCAAAAGTGCCAAGCAGATGACTGTAAACCACATCAAATTCCTTTTCTGAAATATCAATTTTCACAACCTGTTCAATTGACTTCTTATCTTTGAACTGAAGAGACAGATAATTGCAGTATTCCGGTCTTAAATCACTCAGGGTAACATTCTGTTTGTCTTCAAGGAGAAAACCGGAGATGTTCCCTAATCCGCTTCCTATTTCAAGTATCCTGCCTTGCAAATAAGGTGAAATGGCCGAATACATCCATTTGTTGAATGCTTCTGCTTCACCTATATTTCCAAGTGTTTCCGAACCAACAGGGTCGCTGCTGGCGGTGCCCAGAGAATTACTCATCAATAGTACAATAAAACAGCGCTAAGATAAGAAACCGCTCTCACTAAAGAGACATAATTATTCTGAAATATCCCTTTAACCGTCGGGGTATATAACAATTTCCTAAATTTGTAAACAAATTTGAACGGATGAAAATTCTAATGGTCCTGGAGAATTCATTCCCTCCGGATGAACGTGTTGAAAATGAGATCGACATTTTATTGAAAAATGGATTTCAGATAGTCCTGGCATGCACTAAAAGAGGGGGCAAGAGCGAGACGGAAGAGAAAGACGGCCTTACGATCGTAAGGATACCGCTTTCAAAATTTATCTACAAATCAGGTGCACTGGCTCTCGAGCTGCCTTTTTACTTTAACTTCTGGAATAAGCAGCTTTCGAAGATTTTAAATGAAACACGCTTTGACGCAATTCACCTTCACGATCTTCCTCTTGTTAAAGTGTGTGCCGGGCTGGCACGTAAATTCAGCCTTCCGCTAATTTGCGATTATCATGAAAACCGACCCGAGATAATGAAATTATACTATCATGTTCAGAGCTTCCCGGGCAAGTGGCTCATATCTGTCGACAGGTGGCTAAAGTACCAGGTGAAAGAGACTCAGAAAGCCGACCGGCTGATACTTGTTACCGACGAGGCGAAAGATTACTACATAAATAATTACGGTATAGACTCCAAAAAAATAACAGTACTGCCGAATTACATTATCCCTGACCGTTTCAGGAAGCTAATTTCCGAAACTGAAAAACAAGATGCTGATCATAAGAATTTTACGGTTGCATATTTCGGTGATACAGGGTTCAGAAGAGGCACCCTTACCATTCTTGAAGCGGCAGACAAGCTCAGAAACAGGAATATAAGCTTCATGATAATCGGGACAAGCAGGGAACAAACGCTTCTTGAAAAGGAATCCGCCGTACGTAAACTTGAAAATGTGACCTTTACAGGCTGGCTCCCGCCTGCTGAGGCAATGAAGCTGATAAGAAGTGCTGATGCCGGCATATGCCCTTTCTTAAGGAATATTCATCACGATACTACCTATGCCAATAAAATGTTCCAGTACATGGCCCTTGGAAAGCCGGTAATTGTAAGTGACTGCACAGCCCAGGCTAATTTTGTAAAAAAGGAAAATTGCGGACTTGTATTTGAGGCAGGCAATAGTGATGATTTGTGCGACCGGATCATTAAGCTTACAAGCAGGAATGAATATGAGCCTCTCAGCAGAAATGCTTCTGCCTGCGTAACAGAAAAATATAACTGGGAAAACTATGGCAGGAGATTAATTAAGTTATATTCAGGCCTGCAATAAAAATAGCATGATTATGGATTGTTTCTGTTTTGTTATCCTTCATTACCAGACAAAAACTGATACAATTGAATGTGTCAATTCAATACTGACAAATATTGCAAATCCAGGGGTTAGATTAATCGTCGTTGATAACGGATCTCCAAACGGAAGCGGAGCTGAACTCAAAGAGCTATTTAAGGAGAATGACAGGGTTGAAGTTCTATTATCTCATGAAAATCTCGGATATACAGGAGGAAATAATATCGGTTTCCAGCATGCAAAACATCAATACAAGGCAGATTTCGTTGCATTAATCAACAATGATACAATTATCAGGCAACATGAGTTTGTCGATGCAATCATAGGCAAATACAAAAGTTTACCCTTCCATATACTCGGCCCTGATATTGTAACTTTGTCGGGGGATCATCAAAACCCGGTCTTTAATAAATCATCTTCTCTAAAGGCAGTCCAAAACTATATTAAACATTACCGCAAGGTCCTGTTCCTCAATTATCTTGGCTTAGATGAAATACTGGAGAAGTTCAAGAAGTTTTTTTCCCCAGAATCCAGAATTCACCTGGAAAATATAAGGAAAGAAATAGATCACTCATCTGAGCAGGAGGGCGTTACTCTTCATGGAAGCGCAATTGTCTTTTCCAAACTCTACATTAACAAATATGAAGGGCTTTATCCTGGTCCTTTCATGTACGGAGAAGAAGCCATTCTTGACTATTTCGTAAAAAAAGATAAACTCAGAACTGTATACTGGCCCATTGTAAGGATATTGCACAAAGATGATTCATCTACAAACTCTGTTTACAAAAAAGCACTGAAGAAAAGAAGGTTTTATTTAAAGAATTTCTTGCTTTCATTAAGCGTGCTGGAAAAATTATTTAACGAGGGGAAATAACATGTCTGGGACAAACAAATGCCGGATCTGCTTTAATGAGACTGATAACAAAAGTTATTTCATCAGGGAAATGCAATTTGGAACGCATGAAGAGTTTGAGTATTTTGAATGCAGCCATTGCGGCTGTCTGCAGATCAAATCTTATCCTGCCGATCCCGGCAAATATTATCCCGATGATTACGGCTTGCATAATGTAACCAAGACAGGCAGACCCGGAAAAATGATCGGCTGGCTGCGGGAAAAGAAATTAAAATATGTCCTGGACAACAAGAAAAGTCTGACCGGATTTTTACTGAATTTGCTAATCAAGCCGGGCTTTGAGCAAAAACTGAAACCTGCAGTTGTTAAATCGGACAGCTCGATCCTTGATATAGGCTCCGGTGCCGGTAAGATTCTGCTGAATCTTAGAAACAAAGGGTTCAAAGATATCACAGGAACAGATATCTTCATTGATAATGACCTGATCTATGATGAGTGCCTCGGGATCTATAAAAAGGATTTGGCCGGGATTGAGGGACCATATGATTTTATCATGATGAACCATTCGCTTGAGCATATGCCTGAGCAGGACGAGGTATTCGGGCATCTCAGGAGGCTCATTAAGCCGGGAAAAATGATAATGATAAGAATTCCTGTCAAAACCGACTATATTTGGAATCTGTATGGTGTAAAATGGGGTTCACTGGATGCTCCCCGTCATTTCTACCTTCACACGCTCAAGAGCATGGAAATAATTGCTGCAAGAAATAAGTTCAGCATAGAGAAAGTTATCTTTGATTCAGGCAGTTACCAGTTTTATTCAAGTGAACAGATAATCAGGGATATTCCGCTTCGCTCCGCGAATTCGTATTACATGAATAAGAAATCGCCGCTATTCAGCAGGTCGGAGATCAGAGGATTCGGGAAAAAGGCGAAGGAACTGAACAAAAATCATCAGGGAGACTGTGCCTGTTTTTATTTAAAACCATTGTGATAAATTCCGGAGATGCTTTCAAGACTAAAATCAACGGCTAAGAATTCTATCATTTACGGAGTCGGGAATCTTTCTTCGAAGCTTATCGGACTTGTTTTGCTGCCTCTTTATACCAGTGTTTTACCGGTTGCTGAATTTGGAAAGCTGGCGATGCTTGAAACAACAGCACAGATACTGGTAGCAATTTTCGGATTAAGCCTTAATTCTGCATATTTCAGGTGGTACTGGGATGAGGAATATTCTCAAAAACAGAAATCTATTTTCTACACAGTCTTCGTTTTCCTTGGTTGTACGTCACTGCTGATGGTCCTCGGGCTTACCGGTGCAGCGTCAACGCTCTCTGCCTTTCTTCTTGACAACGCCCAGGATGCCAGGCTTATACGATTAATGGTAATTACGACTGCCTTTGATATAATGGGCATCCTTCCGCTTACATTGATGCGTCTGCAGGAGAAGCCCGTTTTGTTTATCATTTCCAACCTGATAAAATTCACGACAAACCTGCTCCTTACCATCTTATTCATAGTCGGATTTCATCACCGCCTGGAAGGGATCTATGAGGCGCAGATCATCGGGAATATTATTTTCTTTGCTTTCCTGTCAAAATACATCTGGAAACATTTGGAATTCAGGTTTGAGATGAAAATCCTGAAAGAGATGTTATCCTTCTCACTTCCCCTGATGCTGGCATCCATAGCAGGTTTTTTCATTACGATGACCGACCGTTACACCCTTAAATTCATGAACGGACTGGCACAGCTTGGTTCCTATCAGTTTGGATTCAAGGTGTCGAATGCCATCAAGGTCATTGTCGTTAATTCTTTGAATTATGCAGTGCAGCCCCTGATTTACAGGTTGATAAATGAGCCTAATAATAAACGCTTTTATTCCAAGGTACTTACATATTCGGGGTTTGCCATCATGTATCTTGTCATTCTGATTTCTGTATTCGGGAAAGAGCTCGTAATGCTTCTGGCTCAGAAAAAAGAGTATTGGAATGCTTATATGATCATACCTTTCCTGTCGTTCGGGCTCTTTTTCGGATCACTCAGGGATACTTTATTTACCGGGCTGAGCTTCACCAAAAAATCAAAGGTATCGGCAGCGATTACGATTTCATCAGCTATAATAAATGTTCTGTTAAATATTGTCCTTATTTTTTATTTCAAGTCAATAGGAGCGGCGGCGGCTACCCTTCTTGCCCAGTTTATTTATTTCTCTCTTGTATGGAAATATTCACAGAAATATTATTTCATCCCTTTCGAGACTTACAAGATCTTCAAGATATTCCTTACAGGGGCTGTTTTGACTACGCTGGCAATGTTGGCCAATAACCTTCCGATTCTACCCTCGCTGGGAATAAAAATAGTTCTTGTTGCTCTTTTCCCGGTACTTCTCTATTTCTGGAATTTCTATGAAGAAATTGAACTCGTAAAATTGAAGGAATTGTGGATAAAATGGAGGAACCCTGCATCCTGGAAAGAACAGTTTAAAAAGAAGTCTCCTGACGGGGCAAACGGGAATTAATTACTTTTATCCATTCAAATAACGGATTAATAAAATAATAATATGCAGATCAAGGATTATTTAAAACCGGCAACCCCGCATATAATCGCAATTGCCCTGTTTATAGCTCTGAGCGTCGCTTATTTTTATCCTGTACTGGAAGGAAAGAAACTCAGGGCAAATGACTCAACGGTCTCTCTGATCACCTCGAAAGAGATTTGGGACTTCCGTGCCAGGTATGATAAGGAACCGTTATGGACCAATTCCATTTTCAGCGGAATGCCGGCCTACATGATCTCAACAAAATATCCGGGGAATCTTTTCACTCATGTCGATACTTTTTTTAAGAAGCTTGGAAACCCCGTTTCAGTTATCTTCCTTTCGATGGCAGGTTTTTATATAATGCTACTTCTTTGCGGAGTAAATCCATGGCTGTCAATAGCAGGATCTGTAGGGTATGGATTATCGTCATTCCTTTTCCAGGTAATCGCCGCCGGGCATAATACCCAGGCAATAGCGCTCGCATACATGGCTCCGATGATCGGAAGCGTATGGTACGCTTACAGACGAGATGCTGTGAAGGGAGCTTTGCTTACAGCATTTTTTCTTACCCTCGAAATAGTAGCAATTCATCCACAGATGACATATTACTCCCTGATGTGCCTTCTTGTATTTGGAGCAACCGAATTTGTCTTCGCGGTTAAGGAAAAAACCATTCTGAAATTTTTAAAAACATCAGCAATCCTGGTTATTCCTTTTATCATCGCCATCGGAATCAACTTCGCATTTATATACACAACATATGAATATGGCAAGTATTCAACAAGAAGCAAATCAGAGCTTACAGCTCCCGCTATCAATAAAACATCAGGTCTCGACCGTGATTATATTACTTTCTGGAGCTACGGCATCGGTGAAACAATGAATCTGCTGATCCCCGATTTCAAGGGAGGGTCAAGCGAGCCGTTTGATCGTAATTCAGAGACAGTAAAGACCCTTAAGCAGAACGGAAACGCTGCATATATCAATCAGGTAATGAAATACTGGGGTACTCAGCCGGGTACCGCTGGTCCTCATTATGTAGGGGCAATTATTTTCTTTCTTTTCGTGCTTGGTTTAATAATAGTCAAAGGTCCGGAGAAATGGTGGCTGCTTCTTGCAACTTTACTGTCGGTAATGCTTGCCTGGGGCAAGAATTTCATGCCTCTGACAAATCTCTTCATTGATTACTTCCCCGGTTATAATAAATTCAGATCCGTAACTTTTATCCTGGTAATTTCGCAATTCTGCATTCCTCTTCTCGGAGTTCTTGCCCTGAGGGATATTTTCAAATCGGAGACTCCTAAGAAAGATTTTCTTAAAGCAGTGGCAACTGCGGCCGGGATTACCGGAGGAGTACTTCTTTTAATAATGCTGATCCCCGGATTTGCAGGTTCGTTCCTTAATCCTTACGAAAACCAATATCCGGACTGGCTCAGAAGTGCCCTTGTAGCCGACAGGAAACATCTGCTAGAAAGTGATGCCTTCAGGTCTCTTGTCTTCATCATACTGGTATCCGGAGTTATCCTGGCATTCATGTACGAAAAGCTCCGCAAGGAATATGCTGTTGCAATAATCGGGGTTCTGATCCTTTCCGATCTCTGGACTGTCGACAGGAGATACCTTAATTCCGACAACTTCCAGAATCAGACAGTACTTAACAAATCCTTTACTCCGACTGCAGCCGATTTATATATTCTGAAAGATCCATCATATTTCAGGGTATGGAACCATATCAATTCCGCTTTAACTTTCAATGATAATTCACCCACATCATATTTCCATAAATCAATAGGCGGATACAATGGAGCCAAAATGAAGAGGTACCAGGAACTTATCGATTCCGCTATAACGAAGGACTTCAATGTATTCGATGCTGTTGGGCAAAATGCCAGAACACTTGACGAGATTTTACCGGCATTTGACAAAACGTATACTCTCAACATGCTGAACACAAAGTATATTATTTTTAATCCGGATGCACCTCCAATTGTTAACCCGAAAGCTCTTGGCAATGCCTGGTTTGTCGAAAAACCTGAAATTGTCGAAAATGCTGACATGGAGATTTCGATGACCGGCAGAACTGATCCATCGAAAGCGGCTGTCATTGACAAGCGCTTCCGTGACCAGGTGACTAAATCTGCATATCCCATTGAAGAGGGAGATAATATCAAGCTCCTGACTTATCAGCCCAATGAGCTGGTTTACAAATCCACTGCCAGATCAGAAAAGCTGGCTCTCTTTTCAGATATATATTACCCCGCAGGATGGAAATGCTATGTCGACGGTAAGGAGTCAAAATACTTCAGGGCAAATTATGTCCTCAGAGCAATGATCGTACCCGGAGGAGATCATGAAATAAGATTCACTTTCAAGCCATCTTCATATTATACAGGGAATACAGTTTCGCTTGCAAGTTCGGTCATACTTATCCTTCTTATAGCAGGATATGTGGTAATCAGGATCAGAAAAAAATAACACTTGCTCTTATGGTCCATTACGATAAGTGTCCTCTCTGCAATTCTGAAGATATCGGGGACTGGCTACATGTCCCTGATCACTTTCTTACCGAAGAAAAATTTGCATTGACGCAGTGCTCCAGTTGCGGGTTTTTATTTACACAGGATCGTCCTGACGGTTTTGAAATAGGCCGTTACTACGAGTCAGCCGAATACATTTCGCACAATGATTCTGCCGGTGGATTTTCTGCTTCTTTGTACAGGATCGCAAGAGAAGTCATGCTGAGAAGGAAGAGGAAAATGGTCTGCAGGAGGACTGGTTTGAAAAATGGAAATGTCCTTGATATCGGCAGCGGAACAGGTTATTTTCTTTCTGCCATGAAAACCAGAGGATGGAATGTGAAAGGAATAGAGATCAATGATAAGGCACGTGCGTATTCGATAGCCGAATTCGGGCTTGATGTACTTCCTCCCGAAAGCCTCGGCCTATTGCCTTCCGATTCATTTGATGTAATTACCCTTTGGCATGTATTGGAACATTTTCAGGATCCTTTTATTTACGCTTCAGAAATAGCACGATTGCTTAAGCAGGACGGAGTCTGTCTTGTAGCATTGCCAAACCGCAGCTCTTTTGATGCCAGGCACTACAATGAATTCTGGGCCGCGTATGATGTGCCCAGGCATCTGTGGCATTTTACGCCGGAGACTTTCAAGCTGTTTGCTGAGAAAAATGGTTTCACTATAATATCTGTCCGGAGCCTTCCCCTGGATGTAATATATATTTCAATGCTTAGTGAGAAGTACAGGGGATCAGCGCTTCACTTTATCAGAGGGCTGGTCACAGGAGTATGGTTTATGGTATTGTCACTTTTCCGGAAATACAGGAATAGTTCACTTGTTTATGTATTAAAAAAGAAGGAAAACTAGTACCGGTCGAGCCACCTGTATTTCCTTGAACTGTCGCCGAACTTTACTGCCATGGTTATTTCGTGGGTTCCATATGTTACGCGCTGTATTTCCTGCATGGTAAAATCGAAAGCATAGCCAATAAACAAATTCTGGTATTTGACTCCCACATTCGCGATTATAGCTCCGCTGGTCCGGTAGGCAAGTCCTGCCCAGAATGCCTGGTTATAAATGTATGTAATCCCGATATCTGCCTGGGGCTTAAGCTGCTCCGACATTACAAAAAGAAGCGATGGCTCAAGGTCTATATAATTGTTCAGCTCAAGGTAATATGATCCGAAAAGGTAATAATGACGGTCAAGCTTATAATTCTTGTAGGCATAATCTCCCACCTTTAATGAAGCTTCAAAAAGCTGGTCGGCAGAAAATCCAACACTGTACCTGGAATTGAGAAGGTAAACTCCGCAGGTAGCATCAGGAACAAAAATTCCACGCCGGAGATCATTATTCATCCAGGGCTCGATTGCATTATTTTCGAAATTGATTTCCTTTTCATCTATCTTGAAATGATAGCCGGTAAAAGCAAGCCCCATCGATAGCTGTGTCGAATTCTGAAGCCAGAGGTGATATGAATATGAAAACTGGAATCCTGTTCTCTGAACGATCCCGTTCTTATCACTGAATATGAAGCCGCCAAGACCAACCCTCCCGTCAGATTTCGGCCTGTATATCTGTCTGCCGCCTCCTGCATGCCTGAATTTCAAACCTTTTTTCAATATTCTTCCCTGCCCGCTGAATGAAAAAGTTTGCGGGGCTCCATAATATCCTACCCACTGTTCCCTTGCCGTCAGGTTGACACTTGTATAACCGTCACTTCCTGCAACAGCCGGGTTGATCAGGAACCTATTGTAGATATACTGGCTGTATATCGGCAGCTGCTGGCCGGAAGTAAGATTGTTGGCCAGTAAAAACAATAATATGTAGGCTGCTCTTCTCATCTTACTATTGTCACGTTGCCGACAATCGGCTTATGCCCGTTATGCAGATCTATAATGTAATGATACGAATCGATCGGCAGGGTTGAACCGTTGCTTGTACCATCCCAAGGATCAGGATATCCTCTCGCTGATCTCCATAAAGTTTCGCCCCACCTGTTGAAGATCATGATCTCAACATTCGGGTAAAGCTCAATATACCCGATATTCCAGACATCATTTATCAGGTCGCCATTCGGAGAAATTGCATTTGGAATAACAAGGCAACTCTCCTGTTGCGGCTTAAGATCGACAGATTTGCTTATTACACAATTATTCTGATCTGTCACTGTCAGCCTGTATATGCCAGGGAGAATATTTGCAAGACTATTCCCGGTCGACCCATCGGGGGCCCATTTGTAAGTATAATCTGTAACGACCACGCCACCAGTAACCATTGCTCCTATTGCTCCATCCGGCTTGTCGGGACACCATGGCTCTGAAACCGAGAAGGAGAGCTTAAGCGAATCAGGCTCTATGAGCTTGATTGTTGAATCTGCAGAGCAATAGTTAGAGTCGGTAATGACAACTTTGTATATGCCTGCCGGGATATCTGTCCTGGTCTTTGAAGTAGACCCATCATTCCAGAGATATCCGACAGAACCAACAGCATGAACTGGGGTAATGTCGATTGAACCAGTTTTTCCACCTGCGCAGTTGATGCTATATAAGCCAGCTGTACTCCGGGAAGTGTCAATCATCATATAAAGTTTACCCGGGTCGGAAAGAGAAATAGTTTCGGTTGCCTTGCAGTATTTTGAATCGACTATTTCAAAGTAATAATCTCCGGCCCCGACTCCTGAAATATTCTGAGTTGTCCGGGTTGACAAGTCTGGAAGAGTCCATGTATATAAATAAGGTGCTGCACCCTGGGTAGGTGTAATATTGATTGATCCGTCAGGCGGTGACATCCCAGTGCAGCTGATATTAAACCCATTGTGGAGGGATAAAGTTTTAGTGTACAGAACAGGAAGTGGATTATTTATTGTAACATTATCATTCTTCGGGCAGCCGTTTGCGTCCGTAACCGTAACACTGTAATTTCCCTGGGTCAGACCTGAAATGTCTTCAGTTGTTGCTCCGTTTGGCGACCACAGGTATGAATATGGAGATACACCTCCTGATGGTGTAAGGTTAATCGAGCCGTTATCGAACAGCGGTGCTGTACAGGTTATATCGGATGAAACCAGAGCTGTCAACAATTTAGGCGGCTCATTGAGAACATAATCCTTCGTGTCATTGCAGCCATACCCGTCAATTACATTAAGAGTATATGTGCCCGCGGTTAATGCCGTCTGGTTGGGACTTCCTGGAATAATGCCGGAGCCGTTGGCTGTGCTCCAGTTATAGACATATCCGCTCCCGCTTCCGCCGGTCACTGTTACGCTGATTGACCCCGTATTGTCTCCATTGCATTTGATATTTTTTCCACTATAATTCGACACGACACCGGTTACGCTAAGCGCCGGAGGTTCGGATAAGGTAAATGTTGGTAATGTAGCAAGCGGCGGTAATTTGAGCATGCATCCGTTCGCATCGGTGACTGTGCAGACATATGAGCCTGCCGGAATATGGCTGATATCCCCGGTTGTGGCAGTATATGTTGATGCTAATTTAGTCCAGGAATAATTATATGGCAGGGTACCGCCATTGACCGTTATATCGATGCTCCCTGTATTTCCTCCTGCACATGAAATGTTATACAAGTGATCCGGAGTGTATGAACGAGTGGAGTCGGCCAGTATCATCCCGATCGGTTCAGTCAGAGTGAAACTTTTAGCTATGGTGCAGAACATCTCGTCAGTGACAGTCAGAGTATATGTCCCAGCTGTTACATTTGTAATATTGTCAAGGTTGTCAGGTAAGCTGAAGCTTCCGTCAGTGGTTGTCCACTTATATGTATAATTCCCGCTGAATATACCGTTACCACCTGAAACGTAAGCCTTTATGGAGCCGTCGTTGTATCCTTTGCATGATACAATGTGAGTTTGTACGAAGTTAATCTTTATGGTATCAGGAGGAATAATATAGGCATCAATCGAGTCGGAACATCCATTAAAATCTTTAATTTTTAGTACATAATTTCCTGATGCCAGATTACTGTAATTATGTGTGATATTATAATTGGAAAATGCACTGTCAACAACAACAGTACCATTATGAAATATTTTATAATAAAAAGGAGGAACACCCGAAGTTACGCCTTCTTTGACGGAAATTTTACCATCGTTGCCATACCAGCATGAGGTTCCGTAACCCGGACTAGGCGGAAGTTTGGCTGCAACAGTGATAATCGGATCGATCTTTGCTCCAGCGGGAACTGTTATAGCATCTGCATTATAAGAGGTACAGCCAAGAGCATCGGTTGCGTCAATATCATACATCCCGCTGCGCAAACCGGCATGATAATTGAGATCCCAGCCAGCGAACGAATAGCCGGCAGGACCCACCCAATTCAGATAATATGATCCCGCACCTTTATTGGTTGTCACGAGTATTGCTGCATCAGCTCCATTTTCACATGGCGGATAATGGGTGATTGTTATAGCCTTAATAGGATAAGGATGAATATTAACTTTTACAACAACCGTATCTCCGGGAAGACACCCTGAAGTCGAGTTTTTAGGCATTATATGATAAGAAACAGACTGGACGGTATCTGAACTGTTCTGGTATAGATATGAAATATGGTAATATTCCGCACGGTTAATTGCAGAAGCAGTATTACCAGTTACTGATGAACCTGATTTGGTCACTGTATAATCATAGTCAATGACGCCCTGTGTCATCGTAGTTGGTGTTCTCAGTTCGATATCCGTAGATGCGTTATCGCATATTGCAGGTAGGTGATTTATCGGCGTGGCACGCGGATGCGGGTTAACCGTAATTGTCGCTATAACAGCAGCCCCCGGACATTTTGTCGGGCCAGGCCCATATGGAAGAATGGTAAAGGTTACAATAATCGGTACATCTTTGCTATTATCGAAAGAACCTGAAATGAAATCGCCAATGCTGTAATAAGTTCCAGACAACGGAATAGATGAAGTAATACCTGCCGGATTATCGCGCGTCCAGTCAAATCTTGATCCCGGATCATAATAGCTGAGACCGAGAACCATGTTATCAAAAGCAAGATTAGAACATTCGTTGGGCTGAGTGGCATTTGTAAGTGTGGCAGCAGGAATTTTCATGACTATCAGCTTCACAGTATTGCTGATAGATTTATTTCTGTATCTGTCAGAGATTTCACAATAATAATTACCTGCATCACTCAGTCCAATATCTTTCACAGTAAGTATTGCTGACCTGTTCCCGCTGTAATGCGAACTGTTGGTGATCACTACTCCGTCTTTGTACCATCTGTAAGTGAATGGCTTTGCTCCTGTTGCTGTTACTGAAAAGATTGCATCTTTATGTTCGCACAGAGTGTCATTTACAGGTTGAATGATTATCAGCGGCCGCTCCCGTCCAAGGGCAAATTCGGTTCCTGCGGGGTCGAGATCGCCTGTAAGATTATTCCTGTAAACTACGTTGCCGACAGCATCCTGATGAGTTCCGTCAAGAGTCCAGGATCCACCAGATGGACGCTTTATAATACGAGTTACATCTCTGACTGTATCGGGGGTAAAGCCTGTAGCATCAAGATTGATGTTGAAATCTGAAATATTAATACTATTTGGCGTCAGGCTCCAGTATCCACCTGAAAATGCCTTGTCGATTACAACTACCGAATCTGCCGGAACAGAAAAGTCTGTAATGGGAAGTCCAGTACTTCCCGGATCAGTTGCAAAAAACCGGGAAAGGATATTGCCTGAAGCCGTTAGAGAGTTTACTTTTAAGTTTGCAGGGTTATAATAAGAAGCAGTCCCAAGCGGGAAGAGGTAATTAGCCGTCTGGCCGACCCCTCTTTCAAATTTCCCGAGTATCCTGCTGCCTGTTGTCGATGTATAATTAAGTGAAGCAGCAAGCTGGTTATTCAGGTGTAACAGATAGGTTCCTGCATCAACAATTCCGAGCGACAATGTGAGTGTGTCAATCACCAATACGTCACTGCCAAGAAAAAGGTATTTAAGGGAAGCTGCTCCCGAATTCAGAACTGAAAGGTTGTAAAAAGTCTCCCCTCCGGTTTTTAAAATAGTCTGGTTGTCAAAACCGTTAAAAATGACAGTACTGATGCCAGGCAAAAATACGGAGTTATTTGTCCAGTTGCCGCCAATGCGATATTTTCCATTTCCACTTGTGGTGGCATTGTTTAAATAATATCCGGAAAGGTTTATGTTTCCATTGTTTAAGAGTGCACCTGACGAGTTATTCTCGGCATCCTTTGATGTGACATAAATCCCTGAAGTAACATTTACCTGTGCTCCGTAATTATTGATAACCTGGGCCGGAAGGTATTGTGAAATAATTAACAGCAAACCGGCACATATGATCAGGGGTCTCCGGCTAAAGCGCTGGATTCCCCTGCCCATTTGTTTTAATATTTTATTCCGGATGCTGATCATTCTGTTTTACTTCCTATTCTACTACTTTTATCTTTTTACTTTTATCTTTTGTCTTATATTTTCATGAGCTCACCCCCGTCCCTTCTCTTCGCCAGCTGGCGGAAAGAGGGGTGACCATTGATTTGGGGCTCTGTTTTTTCTTTATTTTTCTATTTATCGATACTTAATAATTCGATATCAAAAACCACTGCCGAATATGGAGGAATAACTCCTGAAATTCCTTTCTCGCCATAAGCCAGGGCAGAAGGTATATAGATCCGCCACAAGGAACCTGAGGGCATTATCTGAAGGGTCTCTTTCAGTCCTGGTATGAGGGTTGCCGGGGTGGTTTTAAATGGCTTGTTACCGGCATAAGTGTCCTCAAATATTTTTCCTTCAGGAAGGTAGCCTTTAACATGAATCAAGATTGAATCAGTCAGCATGGGCCTTAATCCGGTACCGGCTTTCGCTATTGCATAGCATACTCCGTCGGGAAGGTTACCGACTCCGGCTTGTCCTTTGACATTTGCAAAGAGCTGTTTTTCGAGAGCCCTGTTGCGTTCCATGACCATACTTTTCAGGTACTCATTCATCCTCTTCGGAACAGAGTCGGCATTCACCAGAAGTTTTTTGTTATTAATCATATCATCCATCCCCTTGATGAAGAGATCGGGTTTTGTAATTGCGATCCCGTTTGCTTTGAGGTACTGGCCGAGATAAGCGCCGAGGATGTACTGGGAGGAATCAACTCCGTTTGTAAGTTTAACTTCAGCCTGTGGTTTTGCAGGTGCTGATGCAGGTTTTTGCTGAGCAGAAACAATCAGCGGAAAAAACATTGAGATTATTATTATAAGTTTTTTCATATTTAATGATTTTTTCAGATTAATATTTTATAACACTGACGCGGAAAGTACCACTGGCAGGATCGATAGCAGCTGCACCATAGTTATTGAATTTTACACTAACTGTATTTGCTAAGCTAACCCTTGCAGTATATGTTGCATTAGCACTGCTGGAAACACTCGGGACACCTACAATAACAACATCACCATCTACTGCCCCTAGTACTGCTATAGTTAGCTCCGAACTGGTATTTGATGCTGTGCTTGGAAAGTTCAAAGAAGCTGTAACTGTCAATGTTTTGGCAAGTGTATATCGTGTAGTCCCCACGCTTACAGAATAGTTGGTCCCATCATATTCTACAGCACCATCTTCGGGTGTTGATAGAACAACTCCTGCAGAACTGGTAAATTTAAGCGGAGCAGTACCTGCTGTTGCAGTTCCCGGAGCCAACTGCAATAAAGCAGTCGGGCTTGGATATGGGACACTGGGAGCGGTAGTTATATTCCCGACGTAAAGAGGTCTGGCAAAAGCAGCATAGTTGTCACCCAGCGCTAAAGTAGCATTATCGGGATTGCTGCCCCCAATCTCGAAAGAGGGGGCTCCGGTTCTGGCATAAGTGCTTCTTGCCTCAAATCTGATATTTCTTTTAACGGTACTTGAAGCCCCATCCGAGGTTTTAAAGATAAAATCAACCAGGTTAGCACCCGAGAGAGGTACAGTTTCAAAAACAGCTCCGTTTTCGCCGGTCTCATTTTTAATTCTTAACATAGAGGTACCATAAAGTCCTCCATCCTCTCTAAATATAAGCTCTTTAGTTGCTCTAATTGTGCCGGAGTTAGCATCTCCCATTTTAAGATAACCCGTAGTTTCCAACCTTCCTACTTCAGTATTGTTTGCTTTAAAAACAAGGTCTGTATTATCTGTGGTTCCGATAAAATTAGTAGCCGGTGCAGTCCCTGAATTGCCAGTAAGAGTCCAGAAATTTAAGGTTGATGAACCGGTACCTCCGTTTGCAACGCTAAGCACAGTTTTCCAGGTTGGTGCTTCTCCAGATGCAGTAGTTTGTAAAAATTGTCCTGCCGCACTTGAGGCAGCAACTGATGTCAATGTATTTGCAGCCGAGGTGTATAATACTGTATTTGTACCTCCGAAAGTTGTCAATCCTGTTCCTCCATTTGCAACCGGCAATATACCAGCTGTGGTTGGCAAAGTAGTCAATGTTGACCAACCTGGTGCACCTGCTGTTGTGTTCATCAATAAAGCTCCTGTCGTTGCACCTGGTGCTAATAATGAAACTGCACTTGTTCCAGCACCATATAGAAGATCATTTGCTGTTATCGATGCTAAACCTGTGCCACCATTTGCAACCGGCAATATACTAGCTCCAACTGCTCCTGAACTTGCAAGATTAATACTTCCAAAACCAATTGAACTTCCTGATTCACGCAGGATGTTATTACTTGCAGCCGTTGCTGAAATTGCAGATCCGACACCAGCTGTATTTGTTGATTGTCCAAAAACTGATAATGCTGCTATGTTTTGAATTTTAGCATAGGTAACTGCACCATTTGTTATTGTTAATGCTCCCGATCCAGTGACCTCGCCTGTATGCGTGGCGTTGGTTACGAGCCCACTGTAAAGAGTGTTTACAGCATTATCCCCTGTATTTGTACCTGTTATTGCATCAAGCTTCGTTTTGTCAGCTGCACTCATACTCCCTGCTGCTCCAATGGTGGCTGCTGATATAGAAATTATAGGTGTCGCTCCTCCTGTGGATGAAATTGGAGCTGTCCCTGTTACATCTGTTACTGTTCCTGATGTTGTGTTTGACCAACTCAAATTACCTGTACCATCTGTCCTAAGAACCTGATTAGCTAATCCTGCATCAACCGGTAAGGTCAATGCATAAGTCGTGGTAACAGATGTAGGTGCCTTTATGGTGGCTGTATTAGATGTACCAACTGTTGCATCATTTAATACTATCGTCCCGGCTGTCGCTCCTATACTTGTACCTATGGTTACTGTCTGATTACCAAAATCAGGATTGATCTTCGTACCGGAAATAGCTGCTCCTGCTGCTATATCTATATTGACTATCGTTCCATCTAAAATCATAGTCGAAGTAACTTTATCAGTACCTATGGATGTGGCAAAACTCCCAGTCCCACTTCCGGTTACATCTCCCGTCAATGTAATCGTCTGATCCCCTGTATTTGTTCCCGATATTACATCAAGCTTCGTTTTGTCAGCTGCACTCATAGCTCCTGATAATAAATTGGTTACCAATGCAAGACTTAATTGTTGTGTACTCAGCGAAAGTCCATTTGTCGTACCTAAAGTTACTGCTTGATGTGATACTGTTGACAAACCATCAATATCTCCTTGAAGCTCGACTAAAGAAGACTGTACGTTATTCGAACCAAGATTTCCAGTAGGCGTAACCGAAACCTGTGATGCGTTCTGGTCGCCAGTATTGGTACCGGAAAGGTTTGGAGCTGAAATATTACCTGTGAATACTTGTCCGGAAATATTTGCCTTTAATCCTATATTATCAGAATTTGCCTTAACCTGCGCATCAAACTTGTTGTCTGCATCCTTCAGACTAGTGGCCGTGGAGATATAATTGGCTGTCCCGTTGGCACTATAGGTCCCGTCGTTGTTAAGTCCTGCTCCTGTCTGGGTTGTGTTCAGCTCTGTCTGTATGGCTGCATCTGCATTAGTACGGTTTGTAGTCTCTGTCGTCAGGTTGGTCGAAATGGTAGTCTCTGCTCCCGTCGCCCTGGTTACTTCATTGTTCAGGTTCGTAGTAAGTGTTGTCTCTGCTCCCGTCGCCCTGGTTACTTCATTGTTCAGGTTCGTAGTAAGCGTTGTCTCTGCTCCTGTTGCCCT
>Ga0209540_10000996_pt1 | contig 22771 bp, 10 predicted proteins | sample BarGraIncu01121A_FD_184501 | JGI IMG/M metagenome (GOLD analysis project Ga0209540, IMG submission 184501) | Arctic peat soil microbial communities from Barrow, Alaska - Barrow Graham LP Incubations 011-21A (SPAdes) (version 2) | ecosystem: Environmental > Terrestrial > Soil > Wetlands > Peat... | reverse complement strand
CACAATTGCTTACCATCTTCATACCTATTAACCCCTTCGGCCGAAGGGCCACCAAAACTACCATCCTGTAACCAACCAGAATAACATTCAATCGGCATAAACGGAGCTATGAAGGTAGCACCATTCAGAAATCCCATTGAGCTGTAGTCTCCTGATTGCTGAGCAGCAGCTTCTTGTTGGAGCCACGTATTTCCTCCTTCCTGAAACCAAGCCGCATTTTTAGCTCCGGGAAGATCAGCTAATAGAGCATGAATTCCCTCATGAACTATACCTCCCATTTGTGTTTCCCTGTCACGGTAAGTACAAGCCGGATCAAAACTATAAACCGGATAGTAAGAAGCAAGTATCATTGCCCAATCACTGCCATTGTAGTTTATTGAACCCATCCAGCCGCCAAGCGCAGTAGTATCAGCCTTATCAGTACAAAGTCCGGAACCAAATAAATAGACAGCACTTCTGTAACCATTTTTAATTCGTTTGTCTGGTGGCCATCCCATTACATCTCTGAAATAGGCAAAATCTTTATTCAATCGCTCAAGCATTGGTGTAATTGCAGCACTTGTTATCAACGATTTTGCTTTAGGTCCCCATTTAAAAGTCCACCAGCCTAATGACTGAGAACCTACCACCTCTTTACAATCATTAAGGTCTTTAGTCGGTTCTTTCAGCTGTGGAAATTCCTGCCTGAAATTATAATTCAAAGTTGGACTATAAATTGGCCATGTATAAGCATCTCCATTTTTTCTTTTAGCTTTGCTTTCTTCACTTGTTAAGGAAAAAATATGACCAAAACACATCAGCAAGGTAGCTATAAAATAAATTTTTTTCATTATTTCTTAGTCTAATGATTATGTCAGTAAATGTATTTCAATAAAAAAATATTCTCTGTGATGCTTATGCAGCAATACATCCTAATATAATTACAAGATAAACAATTATATGCTTCATAAGATAGTATTTTGTAAGTTAGAAATAACTCCCTCCGTACGCAGGAGGGAGTTTAATGATTGGTTTTCTATAGTTTATCAAGAAACTTTCTGATTTGGGAAACTTCTTAATACTTACATTATTGCTTTGGTATCCTTGTCAGGCTTGGAAACGCCAGATCAAATGTCCACTCTCCATCAAAATTGAAAGAAAAGTAAAACACCAAATTACAATGCCACTTACCTGGAGTTAAACCATCTATAGCAACATAGTTACCTAATATCCGGTAATCAAATCGATTTGCCCATGAATTTCCATCAGGGGTTAAAGTTGCTCCAAATGGGAATGGTGCAAAAGGATATTCATATACCAGATCAGCATCATTAAATTCTCCTTTTGCGTAAGGTAATGCATATTCAAGACATGGGCGGTCCCCTCGTTTAACTATTTCACTGTTTTTCCAATTCCAGGGATTTCCATTTTTATCTCGTATGATCAGGTGAATCTTATTCGGTCCTGCTGAATTGTGGGTTACAGTTGCTACGGCTCCGGTAATACCAACCCCTTTCGTATCGGTAGCACTTACACCTCCAGGTTCAATCCAGCCACTTCCTGTAGCAGCAATGTTATGGTTCTGGTTTTGGTATGTATACGGATTGTTTCGTAGGTTAACCGTCACAATATCTTTCAACATTTTAGTTCCGGCAGAATTACTCATTTTCATACTTAATGTATATTTACCTGCTTCCACCTGCGATGTAGCAGAAGTGAATAACAACTGTCCACTAGCTTCCAATAATTGCATAGTTGGCTGATTCGGTAATATTTTTCTTTTAGTCTTGATAAGAGCAATTGTTGTATCAGTGGCAGGGTTGTAAGCCTCTGTCCAAACTGAAAGATCCCTGAGTTTAGTCAAAGAACTATCAATTTCGCCTTTTTCATTCCGAACTTCTGTCAATTCAAATTTTAAGGGAAAAGATGATCCTGCCAGATTTGGAGTTTCAGAGTATGTAGTTCCTCCAGCATCTACGCTAAATGGATTTTTAGTATATACAATGGAACCACTGAGATACCCATCCGGTATAGTATTACATGCTGATGAGGCTAACACAGCACATATCAATAGAGTGAATTTATTTAATGTATTCATCTGTTTAAATTTTAATTCGTTATACGTGCACGTTTATTAAAAAACAAATTATGTGTATCTTCCAAAACGTTCAACACACCAGTTGTAGTAAGGATACCGGTCGTTTGACAAATATTGTCTACGTCTCTATCCGCAACAGGAGTTGCACTATTATCAGTAGGATCAAGTCCGTTTATTACGCTTTTATAATGAATTAGCCTAACATCCGAACCTGGCAGCCACTCTGTGTACAACTTTGTCGACACAAGTGAAACTTCTACATCGTTTCCCAGCAAACTTTTTGTTTCAATTTTACCATCCGTAGCTACCACCAGTTTTGTTCTATCGATATACTGATTTACAACATACATTTTCAAAGAGTCTTTGAAAAGGTCGAAATCGTTCAATAAATCATTAAAAGTATATTTAAGGTTTTCGTCGTTCATTGCAGCTTGCTTTTGAGCTTGAATCTGTTTTATATATTGATTCACCGAATAATTTGTTGGAATAAAAACAGTCGAATTTAGTTTATCCAATTGGTCAAGCAAGCCTGCCTTTTTGAAGAGGATCATAACCGTATCAAATTTGGCATTACTACTCAAATATTCAACGGTTGTCTTGTTCACCTTTGCTGAAGATATTCCTCCATCAATCAAATTGTCTTGACAGGAATATACTGTCACCAGCAATAAAAGTATATATATTAGTTTTTTCATATTGTTCTGCATTTTAGTTTACACAATATTAATTATTGTTCATCTTATCCGCCCAATACGGAGTCTGGTGAACGTACTTGTCTGCAATTATCAAATCATAATTAACCGGGAAAAGGTAACCTTCATTCACATATCTATCTTGAGTATAAATACTTTGAACTGATTTTTTTACATAAAAGCCTGTGCGTACCCAGTCGTAAAGTCTATGTCCTTCAAGAAATAACTCGCGTGCGCGTTCATCAGATACAGCTTCATACAAGGAGGTATCTCCCCCTGCATATGGATCAAGTCCTGCACGAACCCTTATTTTATCGAGATAAGTACGAGCCGTTGCAAAATCTGGAGTTGCCTTTTTAATCAATGCCTCCGCTTTTAACAGGTACATATCAGCCAAACGAAAGATCACAACAGTTCCCCCCGTTTCCCAAGCTGTTTTATCAGCATCCGTGTATTGTATATTATTATATTTCAAAGTAAAACAATGAGTCTGATCCTGAAAATTTTCAAACAACTTAGCGACACGTACATCTTTGGCAGGTTCAGTGAATAAGTTTAGAAATTCAGGAGCAAATTTAAATATCGGACCATTATCTTTTCGGTTCGTATTATAAGGATAGCCCAAAAAACGATCGGCAAAGCCGGCCTCCTGAGCAAATCCCTCCTTATCGGCTATTTTAAATGGGAATTCAAATAAACTCTCTACTGATTCTCCGTTCCAGATAGCTAGCAAATTATCAGTACTCTCTAGCTGAGCCCCGGAATTCTGTTCTATATTATCGATACACTTAATAGCCAATTCAAAATCATTTTTATCTATCGTTGTTTTATTTGCTCTGGTACGCCACATATACACATGAGCCAATAAAGCATTCACACTGGCACGATTTGCACGAACAGCTTTTTTTCCAGCTGTTGCTTGCCAGGTAAGACAGCTGTCGGCTTTTTTAAGATCGACAATACACTGAGCCAATAATTGATCTTCCGTAGATAATGGATAATCTTTTACTGCTTCACTAGCATCTTCCACCGGATCAAGAAGCATTGGCACTGTTCCCCAAATCCGGGTCATATAAAAATAGGTATAAGCTCTTACAAAAAGTGCTTCACCAATATAAGAGTTACGCGTAGCTTCCTTCCCGTCAAAGGCTGTAAGAGGTATATTCGAGATATTCTTGATACATAGGTTAGCTGACAAAATGACTTTATAAAACTTCGTCCAACTACTAATAGAGTAACCTGAAGCTCCCCAATATGAGAAATCACCGGTAAAAGAATGAATATCCCAAGCAGAATTAGTTGTGAAAATCCCTGTAGTAAAATCACCATAAGTAAAGAATGAAAGTCCATTGCCAAAGTCCAGCACATCCCGAAGTTTATAATAGCTTCCAAGAACTGCTGCATTAGCATCAGCTTCAGTTTTCCAGTAAGTTGCCGATACCGGCGTATTAATCGGGTCATATTGAAGAGAACATGACGATAGCAGCATGAAAGTAGCCACTCCAATTATCTTAACAAGATATATTAATTTACATTTCATAATAATTTCTTAATTAGATTAGAATTCCAGTTGAAGGCCAAATGTGAATGTTCTGGATAAACCATAACCATTACCTGTATAAATACCATCAGAAGAAACATTTTCAGGATCCGGAATATGACTTCCTTTCGCCCTTATTACAAAGATGTTTTCAGCCGTCAAAGAGAACCTCAGATTATCTATTCTGTATTTTTGGAGATTCGGTATCCGGTATGATAACATTATACTGTTCATCTTGAAATATGAACCATTTTCGATAAACATAGAACTACTTGTATAATAATTAACGACCTTACTATATGGTGATAAATTGGGATAATCAGCCTTATCTCCCGATTTTGTCCAATAGTTCAGATTACTCACATCTATCAACATTCTTCTGGCCACATAATCCTTTACTCCAGACCAGGTTTTACCCCAACCGGTATCACTAAAACCAATCCCGTTTTCATTTGCTTTATCGGCAGTTGTCATTGCAGTTAATGATCTTTCCAGAGCCTGATTATATACTTGTCGGCCTAACGTGAAACTACAATGAACATCCAGTGTCAGATTTTTCCATGTAGTGGAAGAAAACAGACCACCTGTCCATTTCGGATTCGGATTTCCGAAAGCTGTTTTATCCTGATAAGAAACCCACTGATAATTACCATCTATATCTCTCAATTTCGCATCACCAGCCTTATATACATTTCCATTTTCTGATTTGTATTTTTGTCCGGTATAAGGATTAGTCGGGACATCAGCATCTGTAGCATATACCCCATCATAAATAGCTACATAATATTGATTAATTGGATGACCAACAGTAAGGATTCTCATGCCATCGATAATTGTTTTGTTACCGTTTGGAAGTGAAGTAATCATATTATCATTATGACTGGCAGTCACTCTAACAGACCAATCCCAGTTTTTAGCAGTTTTGGGAAGAATATTAGCTTTCAACATTAATTCATAGCCCTGGTTACGAACCCCTACTGCATTAGTGTTATACTTGTCATATCCGGACGTAGCATACATATCAAGAGTGTAGTACAAGCCATTGATATCTTTATTATACCAATCCACAGAAAAGAAGAACCTCCCTTTTAAAAGTTCAAGATCCAATCCTAGATTTACTTCTTTGGTTGCTTCCCAAGTTAAATCCTTTTGTGCAATACCGTCATAATAATTAGGAGTTACTGCTGATGATCCACCATAGGTACCCGCCAGCTGATAACGACTAAAATAACCGTATGCACTGCCGCTTGGTTGATTCCCTGATTGACCATAAGAAGTGCGGAGCTTTAAGAACGAAACGGTATTTGCCAAACCTTTCATAAATGGTTCTTCTGAAATAGTCCAGAAAGCTCCAAAAGAAGGAAAATTACCCCAACGCTTAGAGGTAGACAACTTCGACGAACCATCTCTACGAACAGAAGCAAAAACACTGTACTTATCTTTGTAGTAATATTGTGCACGTGTAAACAGCCCCAACATACTTGATTCATAAAAATCAGAAGAGGCATCTTTATATTGCTGAGGCATACCGCTAACGACCTGGATTAGATCTGAAGGAATATAACTGCCATAAGCATAAGTCGAATAATTCTTTGTGCGGTTGAATGATGTACCTGCTACAGCAGAAATATGATGGTCGTTAATTACTTTATCAAAGTTGAGATAATTTTCAAAGTTCGTTGAAACAGCTTTGCTGGCAGTTGAAGATCCTTCTGATTTATTGTAAATAGATATCGATGCCGGGCTAAATTTATCTAATCTGGAATTATAACTATCGTATGACGACATAGAGTTAAACATCAACCAATCTGTAATTTTCAGATTAGCCATTTCCGATAATCTTATAGATTCATCAGAATTATCATTTCTGATAGAAGTATATGCACCTAGATATCTTGCTTTATCAGCATCACTCAGAAAAAGTAGTGATGATGGCATTGGATTTCCCGTAGAGACAGCATCGGTTACAGAATTTCCGGCTGTGGCTTTGGTAGAACCAAGTGTATAACTTGTATTCGTATTAAAAGTCAAACGGTCACCAACTTTATTCACAAGGTTATTACTAAATGATAACCTATTAAAACCGGTACCTTTCATAGTTCCATCCTGTTTGTAATAGCCCACACTGGTACGATAATTCATCGCATCATTTCCGCCACTAAGTGAAACATTATAATCCTGTGTAATAGCCTTGCGGTAAAACAAACCATACCAGTCGGTATTGTTATTAAAAGCTGGATTCAAACTGTCGGTAAGTATTAATGGCATTTCGGACTGATTCAGAGAAGTAGCACCTAAGCCAAGCATTTTTAATCTCATCCGCCGTTCTGAGGCTCCAGTATAAACCTTAGGAAGCATAGGGATTGTTGATACCCCAACTCTTTGATTAAATGAAATTTTAGGTTTACCCGATTTTCCTCTTTTTGTTTTAATAAGAACAACCCCATTTGCGGCCCTTGAACCATATATGGATGCAGAAGCAGCATCCTTTAGCACATCAATCGACTCAATATCTGATGGATTAATATTTGTAAGAAAATTTGTTGATGTAGTACTAAAACCAACAACATCTGCATCAACCGGAACACCATCTAAGACGAACAATGGAGAGCTAACTGTATTTGAAAGGACTGATGTATTTCCCCTAATATTAAAGGTATTCCTCCCTCCCGGTTGCCCTGAATTAATTTGAACATTTAACCCAGGAATCAGTCCCTGAAGCATTGCATCAACTGAAGGAGCTGTGACACCCTTGACATCTTTCATACTGATACTTGAAACGGCGCCATGAACATCTCTTTTTGTTACGCTCTGATATCCAATTACGACAACCTCATCTATATTTTTGTCTCCTTTAGTCATCTTGACGTCAAAAGATCTGTTATCTCCGACTTCAATTTCCTGCGAAGCATATCCAATGTAAGAAAAAATCAAGATTGGATTCTCGCTTTTCAATTTTAGTGTAAAGTTCCCATCATTATTAGTTACCGTGATATTAGAAGTCCCTTTTTCTTTTACGCCGACCCCTATCAGAGTCTCGCCAGTTTCGTCTACAACCTTACCTTTTACCATTACGGCAGCAGGTTCTGAAGCGGCAGAACTAACATGTTCAACAGTTGTGATTGCGGACACAGAACCAATAGTTAGTGCCATTGTTAGAGTAATGCAAATCAAAGTCTTTAAACGTCTGCTTTTGAAAACGCAACTCATTTTCTTGTAGCTTAAATCTAAGAAAGCTGCAATCAACATTTTTTTTCTTAAGTGATGATTCATACATTGAGTTTTTAATTAGTAATTAAATTATATTTTGTGTTTTTTATTAGTTATAAGGCCATTATATTTTCTTACTCGTTCTTTATTTTAGACATAAATATCATAATTATTTTTTTACTTCACTTTCCATTCAATCACTCCCCCCGATTCTCCATCCTGAAGTTTGGCTACTATTTTTAAACCTGTCGTTTTTACAGGAGCAAAGTCTAAACTATTGTATTGATCTCTCAATGTGGTATAAGCTCCTTTAGCTTCTACTTCCTTCCAGTCTTCACCCTCTTTATAAAGTAACTTCCAACTTTCGGGAACCCGATAGTTTCCATCGTAATGATCGAATTCCAACCAGTAGACCTCTACGTTTGAAACTGTTTCGGGTTGTTCAAATTTATATTCCAGGTTGACTTCAACTCCTACTTTTTGCCACCAGTACAGATAAGGTTTTGATATATCGCCCGAATTTGTTGGTTCCCATTGATCGTTTACCCCCCAGACTGATTCTTCGGGAGAAGAAATCAAGGGTGCATCATTTTGAATAGGTGCTCTCATAACCACCGTTTGTGCTCTTGAAGCAATTGTTGGCAGTGGAACCGGATGAGCAGACGATGCAGACGAAGGAATCCAGACGGCCATTTCGCCCGCTCCCCGATTATTCCAGGTCGAATAGGGAATTGCGGTAACCGGAACTTCTTTTTCTTCACCATTTAATGCCACCTCTTTGGCACTTCCTTTTAGTATCATCACCCCGTTGAGCAGATCCTTCTTGTATTCAATGCTGAATTGTGCATCACCGGAAATGTATTTATTGAAAATGTGTTTATCTCCCTGATCCCATCCTTCGAGGCAATACACAATCGGTCCGCGCTCAATAGCCAGTTTACCGCGATCATCTTTTACCTTTTCGTTAGCCTGAATGCGGCGAATAGGCATGGGTAATTTCAATTCTATCACATCACCCTTCTTCCAGCTTCTGCTTATATCGGCATATCCGTTTGATTCGGTAACCGATGTAAGCTTTCCGTTAACATAGATTTCGTATTTTCCATCCTGTTTATCAGCAAAGGTATACAGGTCGGTAGGTACAGGTTCATTTTTTGCCCAACCTGGGATACGTAGTTTAATGCTAAAGTTACCGGTCTTTTCGGGTGTTACTTTAATCTTCACATCGCCATCCCAGGGATATTGTGTGGTTTGTGCCAACTGAACCGTATTATTACCGGTCTTTACTTTTCCGGTGCTTTGTACGTATAAATTTATGATAATGTCGGCACCTTGGGTGGCATACATATAACCGGGAACCGAAGCCATAAAACGGGTAATATTTCCCGGACAACAAGCACAACCAAACCAGGCCTGACGCTCATGTTGCCCCATCGACTCGAGCGGATTATCATAGAAAAACTTATCACCACTGAGCGATACTCCCGAAATAACTCCGTTGTATAAAGCCCGTTCCAACACATCAATATACTTAGCATCGCCGGTAGCCAGAAACATTCGTTGATTCCAATATACATTGGCTATGGCTGCACAGGTTTCGGCATAAGCTGTGTGATTGTTCAGTTCGTAGTTAGGTCCGAAACCTTCGCCCTGTGCTCTGGAACCAACGCCACCGGTGATGTATAACTTTTTACCGGCCATATTGTCCCAAATACGGGTTAGTGCTTTGAAATAGACTGTGTCGTGGGTCAATGCTGCTACATCGGCTACTCCTGAGTACAGATAACCGGCCCGAACAGCATGTCCTACAATTTCATCCTGCTTCAGAATGGGTTTATGATCCTGACTGTATTCGCTCAGGTGATGACCGTCGGTACCACGACCGGTTTCTTCAACAAAATATTTTGCCAGGTCGAGGTATTTTTTCTTTCCCGTTACTTTGTAAAGCTTAGCCAATGCCATCTCCACAATAGGGTGACCGGAAGGGCGATGAATCTGACCTTTGTCCGGGCCAAAAACCGTACAGATAAGGTCTGCATTTTTAAGTGCTACATCCAGCAAGCTTCTTTTTCCGGTAGCCTGAAAATGCGCAACGGCTGCTTCGTATAAGTGACCGCAGTTATATAGTTCGTGACTATTTATCTTTTCCCAACGGGCATTTCCCCACCATCCCGAAAGGCGGGTACATTTATTGGTGACACAAGTTGTCAGATAACCATCGGGTTCTTGTGCTGCGCGGATAAGATTGATAACACTATCGAGATAGGCATCCAGTTTCTTGTCGTATTTCACAGCCAGGGAATAAGATGCTCCTTCAATAATTTTATATGGATCGGTGTCATCGAATGAGAAATCACCTTTCTGTTCTCCTTTAATCAGCCCTCCAGCCAAAGCAAAGTTGTCGAACCTTCCATTTTTCTCGCATTCTTTGAATGCCGACGGAATGGATACCGTACGATTTGTTTCTATACGTGGAGCCCAGAAATTATCGTTGAAATGCACATTGGTAAATGGCACTTGCTGGATTGGCTCCTGCACTTTGTTTGCCGACTGTCCGGAGAAAATCATTCCGGCGGCTAATCCCAGTAATAATGGTCGTAATAAAATCTTCATAAATTTGTAATGGTTAACTCATATTATCGAAATATTGATTTGCAAATGAATACATTTATTTCGACACCGGATAAAAAAATACTCCATTTATCTGAAACAATAGTCTAACTATCGTTTTTTATGATAACTATATCTATCTTTTTACCAGTACTATAAGTTTGTTTGTAAAATAGTTTATATGATTATTTGCAAAAGCATCTAAAAAACATAAGTTAGCATTAGGTTGGGCAAATAGTCAAGATGAATAAATCTCATTGAATAATGAATTACACAAATTTTTCAACAATAACAGGTTCATCCGGCTATACTAAAAAAGATAACCGAATGAATTACGGATGAATTATATTATTGATAGGTAGATCTGTTTCTGGAAAATACCTCAACAAGAGCTGGTACATCTCAGGATCGTATGCCTTAAGCTTATCGCGTCGATTTATCGAGTTGTGAACTCCGTTGGGTAAATCGGAATATCTGTTGCAATTAAAGAATGATTGCACCGCTTCGGCAAAGTATTCTTCCTTGTTTGTCATAGCATACGTTTTCTCCCACAGTCCTTTTTCACTAGCATGGTCCATCACTGTCTGTAGTTCTTTGTTGAAGTCGGGATATAAACCAACAATACCTACCAAATGGATCAAATGTGCAAACTCATGAATGAGAATATTTTCACCCACATACCGATCGTCAGGCAAACAAAGCAGATTTTCTTCTCCACAACTGGTATTGGGATTTTCTTTAGAGTCGTCTCCGAAGCCTCGCGCCCGTTTGTTCCAAAAAGCAATGGAATCGGGAGTAGTACATATATTTGCGTATTCGGGAATGTCGCACACTTGTTCTTTAGCACCAATAATAATCACTTTACACCTGCTGTCAATCATTTTCTGAGCTACATCGCGGCGTTTGGACAACATCCCAATGATAATTTCGCGAGCTTTAACCAGTGCTGCTTCAGACACATTCTGCGAACTTATTACCGGAATGCCATCGGCATCCAGGTATTTTTTATAAAAAGGATTCTGATGCAGGCTTTCGGGAAGAGCTGTTACTTTGACCTCTTTCTGCCTTGTGAGCTTTAAGGCAAAACCACCACCCTGAGCCAGGTGAATATTCAACACCGAGTCGCGGGTTACATACCTGATCTCATGTTTATAATCCTGTGCCTGCTTGTTGGCATTCGTACCATCTTTCATCAGCTCCAACTTGTAGGTTGCGTTATCTTTCAAAAAGCCGAAGCTTAACCGGATATCGCGTTCGTCCCAATTAGTGAGCGCACCCACTTGCCAGTCCTGCCCTTTCCGGCGAGCGGACACGATAAACTTGCCCATTTCGCCCTGAAGGATTTTTGTTTCATCAGTTTCCAGTGCCAATGACGCAATAAAGTCGGTACATTCCTGTTCTTTCCGATACGCAGTAGGATTGTCAGCTAACATAACCAGCGGAGAATCGAACACTATATAAATAGCCAACTGGTGACAACGTGTTCCCTGACTCATTGGGTTATAATAAATATCTTTGAAATCTTTTTTAGTAGCATTGCGCATAGCGCCGGGTGTATAATCTACTGGTCCGGCAGCCAAACGAATAAATGGAAAGGTAACATCGTAAAGCGGCATGTCTTTTTCAATAGTACTCCATTTCATTTCTTCCATGCCAAATACACTTTCGAAATTTATGATGTTCGGGTACGTGCGGTTCAGGCCGGTGGGAGTATAAAAACCATGCAAGTCCAGTGTCAGTTTGTATTTTGCAGTCATTGCGGCTATCCGGTAAGTCATTTCTACTGCTTTCTGATCATTTCTATCCAGAAAGTCGACCTTAAAACCTTTGATTCCCAACTGCGAATAATACTTACAGGCCTCTTCCAATTGTGCATCGAGCACATTAAACACTGTCCACAATATAATGTCTACTTTTCGGCTTTTGGCATAAGCCACCAGTTCCGGTAAATTTAGTTCGGGAATAACCTGCATCATATTGCCCGAGGCAGGTTTGTACCAACCTTCGTCCAGCACTATATATTCAAGACCATTTTCAGCAGCAAAGTCGATATAATGTTTATAGGTGTTCATATTGATGCCAGCCTTGAAATCAACACCCGAAATGCCCCAGTCGTTCCACCAGTCCCAGGCCACTTTGCCCCCTTTTGCCCAGACATAATCGCCGATACGATTGGGTGCAGCCAGTGCATACACAAGATTATTAACCGGCATATCCGTATCCTTTTCGCTAACAGCCAATATTCTCCACGGGAAAACACGACTACCGCTTACATTCGCAATGTTCGCATCCCGCTCCGTAACATATTCCTGTTTGCGCCAGGCATTCCGATCGGTAGCCGAAGGCAATTTTGCAAAAACAGCTTTCAGGCTGTGCTTCGACCCCTGTGTTTGTACAAACATGCCCGGATAGGCTTCCAAATCTGATTCCAGAATGGTTAACTTCAAGCCTTTGCCATAATCAACTGTGGCCGGAAGAAAAGCAGGTATATTGTTTGCCATCGAAAGAGGCTTTAGGTCATAAGTATTCTGAAAAGCCATGGCAAACGGATCTTTTTTCCCATTGCAATAAGAAAGATAGCAACTATAATCATTATCGAAATTAAATTCGGCTACTTCATTCCGTATCTCCAGCTTGGCTTTTGATGTTGTATAAATCCGGTATGCCACGCCTTCGTCGTACACCCGAAACACAACACCATAATCTCCTTTCAGTTTAAGATCCAGTTCGCGATACGAAACCGAAAATGAATTAAACCGATAGTGTGGTGATGTAATATTTTCAGTAAGCACTTTTGTTTTCTGTTGTAACAACTGCGGCAGCCTGCCAAGCATCTTACCATTGGCTAACTCCAGACCGATATGTGCATTACGGATCAGATTTTCGTTTCCGCATTGTAAGGAATAACTTAATGTATCGCCAAGTTGTATGGTAAGCTGCAACTTACCGTTTGGCGACAGGAGTTTAATGTTTCGACTCACTGCCCAAACGGAACTTAGCCCCGGCATAAGCAGACAATGAATAAGAACTAATACCGCAATTTTCTTCATAGTTTATTTTATTAAAATGATTTGTATTTACAATCATCTCATTATTAGAACTTTTTAATTGATTTTTATAGCTATCAACCCGATTCCGGTAGTTATTCAACCAATAACTTAAGTTATTCGACTAATAACTTGACTTATTCAATGAAAAGATGTACTTGTTCAATGAAAAGATGAACTTATTCGAAGAAAACATGAACTTATTCAACGAAAAGATGCACTTGTTCAATGGAAACATGAACTTATTCAATGAAAAGATGCACTTATTCTATGAAAAGATGTACTTATTCAACCAATAGATATACTTATTCAATGAAAAGATGAACTTATTCGAGGAAAAGATACACTTGTTCAATGAAAAGGTGAACTTATTCAACAAATACCTCCATTTTTTAGAAAAAAAAACACTTATTCTATATCCACATCAGGCATATACTAATCAAAACAGCAACACTTTAGCATAAAAACAAACCCAAATACAAAACAAACTCTGGGCATTCCCTGATTTTGCAAGAATATCTTTACTTTTTCAACGACAGTCTCACCATAAGCACGCCATGTGCCGGGATAGTATACTTTGTAGTTGAAGCTGTTGTACCTATAACTTTGTGGTTCCACAAATCACGGATCAGGTATTCTTTGGTATTCACATTCACTGCCGGCACAAAATACATAATGTCCTTTTTCCAGTTATAATCCAGACTCCATGTTTTGTCGGTACGATTCAGAAAGCACACAGCTACTTCACCGTGTACCAGGGGTTTTGCCCAGATCTCATGATCGCCCATATCCATAAACCTGCGGGCCTGCTGCCCCAGACTATCCTGATCGACCGCAATCACTTCTTTGTTAGTCAATATCTCTAAGGTTTCTTTATCCATCGACCGCACATCATTGCCCGCCATCAGTGGTGCTGCCAGCATCGACCACATGGAAAAATGAGTACTGTATTCGTCGCGGGTCATGCCACCATTACCTATTTCCAGCATCTCAGCATCATTCCAATGTCCGGGTCCTGCATACGGGTACAAGTCGGCAAGCGTATCTATTATATCGAGCACCCCTACTCCACCCCAATCGAATTTGCATTGGTAACAATCGCGGATATCAGCTGTGGTACGCCACAAATGCCCGACACCTTTCGCCCATTTCCAAGGTTGGCTTTCGCCCCACTCGCAAATGCTGAATACAATAGGCCGACCGCAGGCTTTCAACGCATCGCTCATGGTGCGGTAAGCAGCTTCGGCATTCTGCCCTTCGTTGGAGCACCAGTCATATTTCAGGTAATCAACTCCCCAACGGGCATATTGCCGGGCATCCTGAAACTGATAGCCTCTACTGCCCGGTCGTCCCTGACAGGTCAGCGATCCGGCACAAGAATAAATACCCAGCTTCAGTCCTTTGCCGTGAATATAATCGGCCAATGCTTTTATGCCGTTAGGAAAGCTTTTCGGGTCGGCCACAATATTGCCGGCCGAATCGCGCGACACCTGCCAGCAATCATCTATTACTATATACTTGTAACCGGCATCCCGCATACCCGAACTTACCAGTTTATCGGCTACTTCCATCAGCAGTTTCTCATTAATACTACACCCGAATTTATTCCAGCTGTTCCATCCCATCGGAGGAGTTGCCGCCAGACTCTCAAATATAGAATCCATTTTGGTTTCTTTTACCCCAAACGAAACTTGTGCGTGGATAATTCCCGCAAATAAACAAAAGACCGGTAGCAGATATTTTCTTTTCATCAGATTTAATTTTTCATTTAAAGTTCTACGCTGTTTTTCCGTTGATTAGGAGTTGCAAATAAACAGAATCTTTCAGATGTCGGATTGTAATATAATCCATTATGATAGCAAAATCATCTAAACGCAGCGCAGAGTTTCATTTACTATATTTAGTACAAATAAGCGTTTTAGGCTTCATATTGTACTATTATTCCATGTTTTTGGATTATATTTCCCTTTATGAGGAATAATTGTAGTAATATTGTGAACCCTTTTACTGAAATATAAATTCACATACTTACATGAGAAAACAGCTTACTCTTATCCTTGTTTTATTCATATTTATTATCCCCTGTTCACTTGCGGCTGCAAACTTCAGCTTTCGACATTACAGAGCCGAAGATGGGTTAACCTTTAATACTGTCCGCTGTATTATTCAGGATCGGCGTGGATTTATCTGGCTGGGTACGGAAGACGGACTCAATCGTTTTGATGGGTATACGTTCAAAGGATTTCGCAGCGACAAAAATAAAGTAAACTCATTGGGAAGCAACTATATAAGTAGCCTGCTCGAAGACAGCAAAGGCGATATATGGATAGGAACCGATGAAGGACTTTTCATTTACAACCCTCCAACTGATAAATTCAGCCATTTTCAAAACAAGGTGAATGGTGTTTCTATTTCGTCTACGGTGAATAATATTGTAGAAGATAAATCCGGTAATGTGTGGTTTGCCACTTACGGACAAGGCATATTTCGCTACAACCTGTCTACCGGAGCACTGGAACAATACCGTTGGATCAATAACTCCAAATCATCCCCCAACTACGATTTTATCAATTATATTTATGCAGACCGGAACAATCAGGTATGGGCAGCTCCCAAAACACCCCGCAACCCGCTCATCGCCCTCGATAGAACTAAGAATTGCTTTCGCCTCTTTGATCTGAAACAAAACGGGCAAGTGCAAACTGATTTTTCTGTCTATAAAATCTTTGAAGACTCACAACATCAGCTGTGGCTTGGCACCTGGAACAAGGGAATTTGCAAGCTGGATAAAAGGACGAAAAGCGTAACCCAGTACCTTTCGCCCGAAAAACAGGGTGGCATACTGCATATTCATGAAATAAGCGAATATAGCCGAGACTTGTTACTCATCGGGTCGGACGACGGGTTAAGCCTTTTCAACACCAAAACGCTTAATCATCGTTTGTTCACTTCCAGCGAAATTGACCCCTCCGCTCTTTCCGATAAGTTTATCTATCCGATATTCAAAGATCATGAAGGGGGATTGTGGGTTGGTACTTATTTCGGAGGAGTGAATTATGTGTCGCCAAACAGTGGGCTTTTCGAACGTTATACCCATTCGCGCTATGTAAACTCGGTGAACGGAAATATTATCGGGCGTTTCACAGAAGACAAAAAGGGAAATATCTGGATTGCTTCGGACGACGGAGGATTAAATGAGCTGAATCCGGAAACAGGTCGGTTCTCAGCATATATGCCACGCCCGGGAAAAAATGGAATCTCGTATCACAATGTACATGCACTGTGCTGGGACGATGATAAACTGTGGATCGGTACCTACTCAGGCGGTTTAAACGTGCTGAACACTAAAACGGGCCAATTTAAATTGTACAATTCGGTAGAAGGTGACCCAACAACACTTGATGGTGGAAGTATTTATGCCATTTATAAAGACCGAAGTAACAGAATGTGGGTAACCAGTATGTCGGGAGTAAACCTTTATAATCGTCAGGCCGATAATTTTATCCGGGTAAAATACTTTAATGCCACTACCATAGCCATCACAGAAGACACCAAAGGAATATTATGGTTTGCCACTCAGGGGAAAGGGGTTTTCAGATTCAATCCAAAAGATAAGCGCTGGACCAATTATACAAGCAAAGCGAATTCAAACAGTTCGATTCCAAGCAATCAGCTGAATTGTCTGTTAGCCGATCACAAAGGGCGTTTGTGGTTCGGATCTTCCAGCGGTTTGTGCCGTTACGACTACTCCAACGACCGCTTTATTCCCATAACCCTGAATGCGCCAAGCAATAGTATATGCAGCATTATCGAAGATCAGGACATGCTCTGGATTACAACTGCCAAGGGACTGGTTCGGTACGACACACTCAACGGCTCTTGTCTGGTATTTACGCGAAGCGATGGTTTGCTGAGCGATCAGTTTATTGCCAACTCGGGCTTTAAAAGTTCTGCCGGAAAAATCTATATCGGGACTGCCAATGGTTTTAATGCTTTCTGTCCTAAAAATCTTGTTGCCAACAAATATGTGCCCAAAGTAGCCATCACCAACTTGGAGATATTCAACAAAGAAGTAGAAGTAGGCCCTAAAAGTGCGTTAACCCAATCCATCGGATTTGTAAAACAAATTGATCTGTCCTACAAACAAAATGTTTTTAGTCTGAGCTATGTGGCACTAAGCTATACCACACCCGAAAAAAATATGTATGCCTACAAACTCGAAGGGTTTGACAAAGACTGGAACTACGTAAACCGGCAACACAAAGCAACCTACACCAACCTTCCGGCCGGAGAATATGTATTCAGGGTCAAAGCATCCAACAACGATGGACTGTGGAACGAACAGGGTGCATCCATCAAAGTTGTTATCCACCCACCATTCTGGTTGACCATCTGGTTTAAGTTTATTTATGCCGGACTACTGATTGCCGGGCTTATATTGCTGCAAAAGAATACGCGCCGGCGTGCCGAACATCGCCATAATGAAGAGATAAAAGAACTCAATCAGCAAAAAGAGAAAGAAGTATACGATGCCAAGATACAGTTTTTCACCATGATTGCGCACGAGATCCGAACTCCGGTATCGCTCATCATTGGTCCGTTGGAAAAAATTATGGCTACAGTATCGGCTTTCCCCGATTATGTTCGCAACGATTTACATATTATCAACCGCAACAGTCAACGTTTGCTTCATCTGGTAAATCAGCTTCTCGACTTTAGAAAGGCCGAACAGGGTGCGCTTGTGCTGAATTTCAGTAAACAAAATATTTACCAACTGCTGAGCTATACCTACGAACGGTTTAGACCGATTATCGAACAGAACAATATAGAATTCACACTCGAGTGTCCTGATAAGACCTTTGAAGCAGTGATTGATCTGGAAGCAATTACAAAAGTGATAAGTAATCTGCTTACCAATGCCATGAAATTTACCGATAATAAAATTACGTTGATATGCCGTGTACATACCAGACAAAAATCTTTCGAGATACGTGTTCAGGACAATGGTGATGGAATTTCAAATGAGGAAAAAGAAAAAATATTCACTCCTTTTTATCAGATTCCATCCGGCACTGTTCAAGGCACAGGCATCGGATTATCGTTGGTAAAAAGTATTGTTGACGCACATCATGGAGTAATCACTGTCACCGACACACCAAATAAGGGTGCTATCTTTAGCATTATTTTGCCATGCGACAATGAAGAAACACTAAGTTGTAGCGTTGACTCTAAACCAACTCCATCCATCTTATCTGCATTGGTGGATGTAACACCTGAGATATCGAATAAGGTAGATGTAAAAACAGACAAACCGATACTCTTAATTGTAGAAGACAATGCCGATATGCGACAATTTCTCTGCGATAATTTCATATCGGATTATCAGGTTCTGTCAGCCTCCGACGGATTGGAAGGGTTGGAATTTCTGAAGAAACACGAAGTTAATCTGATTATCAGTGACCTGATGATGCCTCGCTTGGATGGACTGGAGTTCTGCAAAGCAATTAGATCAAATATGCTTTTGAGCCATATCCCGTTTGTATTACTCTCTGCCAAAACCGATTTGGATGCTAAAATTGACGGACTTAATCTGGGAGCCGATTCGTATATCGAAAAGCCATTCTCCATCAACCACCTGAAAGCGCAAATCAGCAATCTGATTGAAACTCGCACACTACTACGAAAGAAATACTCCGACATGCCTTTTGTATCCATAACTACCATTGCCGGAAACTCTGCCGATGAGCTATTTCTGACTAAGGTGAATGAAATCATAGAGCGGAATATTGCCAATGAAGACTTTTCCATCGATCTGCTAGCAGAAGAACTTTGTATTAGCCGTTCCGGATTGTTTGCCAAGATTAGAACATTAGCCGATATAACCCCGAATGAGTTGATTCAACTTATCCGGCTCAAAAAAGCAGCCGAATACATTGTACAAAAAGAACATCGGATTAATGAAATTGCCTATATGGTGGGCTTCAATAACCCATCTTATTTCAGTAAATGTTTTCAGAAACAGTTTGGTGTTCGTCCCATGGATTTTGCAGGCAAAAACAATAATAACAATTGATGCGAATCTATAGTTGAAAAATAATCCGTAGGACTTACATATCCATAGAATAAAGAGAAATATATGTTTATTGTCCGTAGGACATTTATATTTTTTAAGGTTTATCCCCTACGGGGAATTGGTTGTATCTGTTTTCATTTTCTATTGATATGTATTCCCTACGGGAAATAACTCATTATAAAAAGAATGTGTGTGCCTGTAGCTCCTGATTCACATTAATAATTAAATGATATGCTTTTTGTAGCTACATTCAGACAACCAGTCTTGTAACTTGTAACTATTTACTTGTAACTACTTCATTGTTTAGTTCATATTTAACATGCTGATAATCTCATCAATATGGGGAAAGAATCCCCGCTTTTACAGGCTGAATTTTTGGTCATAACTTATAATACCTACATATCCAGACTTCTACCTTTTCAGGCTCTTTTGGTACATAGCTTGCCTATACTAATGCAGACACATATTTGTCTAACACATTTAAAAACAAAAGAATCATGAAAAAAGTAATGTTATTTGCACTCGGTTTTCTGATGATGACTAGTGTATCGGTTTTCGCTCAAGATGTTGTAAAATCTGCTAAAGACAGTACAGTAACTGCAGCGCCGATAGTTGATCCGGTAAAAACAGAAATTAAAACGTCTGAACTACCACAACCAGTTAAAGATCTTATTGTTAGCTTCAAATCTCAGGGTTGGGATGCTGCCGAAACTTCATATGTTGCAAAAGATTCGGCCAATCAGGTTATTTTTTACGTAGTATCTTTCAAGAATCCGACTTCAGGAGAAAGTAAGAGTATTAATATTGATAAAGACGGAAAAATCGTAAATCAATAAAGTAGGAATACTTAAGTTTATTTAAAAGAAACAGGAGCTGAAAAACATTCAGCTCCTGTTTTTTTTAGTACTTTTGTGTTTCACTTATTAATACAAAAAATTCCTATGGCAAACATTCTCCTGGTTGAGGACGACAAAACCTTTATACAAATATTGCAGGGCTTTTTAGTCAAGCAAGGGTATGAGGTGGATGCCCGGGACTGTATTAAGGATGCTGTTACTGCCATTAGTAAAACTGAGTATCAACTCATTTTGCTGGATTACAGACTGCCGGATGGAATAGGGCTGGACCTGATCAAATTACTCCGATCAAAAGACATAAAAACTCCGGTTATCATTATTACCAGTTTTCTGGACATCCGAACGGCTGTAAATGCCCTTAAAATGGGAGCATTTGATTATATCACCAAGCCCATTATACCGGATGAATTGCTGATGATCATTAATGAGGCAATAAATAAAAAAGAACAAAAAGTCACCCCTCCTACAGTTACCGGACAATTTGTTGAAGGCAACAGCGAGAGATCTGTCCAACTAAGTGATTATGTAAAATTGGTGGCGCCTACCGAAGTATCAGTCATCATACAAGGCGAAAGCGGAACAGGGAAAGAACATATTGCCCGCAGCATTCATGCACAAAGCAACCGTTCGAAGGAATCTTTTGTGGCTATCGATTGCGGAACACTTTCATCGGAGCTGGCAGCCAGTGAATTGTTTGGTCATTCCAAAGGATCGTTTACCGGTGCTCTGCAGGATAAGAAAGGACAGTTCGAGATGGCAAACAAAGGAACATTTTTTCTGGATGAAGTAGGTAACCTGAGCTACGATGTTCAGGTAAAGTTATTGCGCAGCCTGCAGGAAAAAGTGATTCAACCCATTGGTAGCAACCGAACCGTAAAGATAGATGTACGCATCATTGCTGCCACCAACGAAGACCTACTGCTGAAAGTCAAAAATGGAACTTTCCGTGAAGATTTATACCACCGGTTAAATGAGTTCAAGATTTTGGTTCCCGCCTTACGTCAACGAAAAGGAGATCTTCCACAATTCATTCAGCATTTCATTACCCTATCCAACAAAGAACTGGGACGAAATGTACAAAAAGTCTCGGATGAAGTGATGGAGCTATTCACCCACTACGAATGGCCGGGAAATTTGCGGGAAATGAAAAACTGCATCAAACGGGCTGTATTACTAACAAAAGGTGATACGATAGAGAAACTGGTTTTACCTGAAGAAATGTTATTGGAAAACAGTTCTACCATCCACACTCCTCCGGCTGAATTTGATTTAAAAGCATTGCAGGAAACCAATGAAAGGGAAATGATTATTAAAACCCTGCAGGAAGTGAAATACAATAAATCGAAGGCTGCACGTTTACTGAATATAGACCGAAAAACACTCTACCTGAAACTAGCAAAATATAATATTGAAGACTAATCGGTCGGCAGTATGTAGTCTGTAGTTAGTAGACTATAGTTAATCGCTGATCATTAATGCGAATCAGGAGTTGAAAAATAGTCCGTAGGACTTACATATCCAGAGAATAAGCATATATATAAATTTGTTGTCCGTAGATCATTCACATTTCTCATGTTTATCCCCTACGGGGAATTGATTAATGATCTTTTCATTTTCTATTGATATTTATTCCCTACGGGAAATAACTTATCAGAAGAAATATACTTGTATCCAACTCCTGATTCGCATCATTAATCACTGATCATTTACCATTAATCATTGATCATTAACCATTATTACCGCTTCTATCAGCTTATCTATTTCCACCATCACTCCTTTCAACTCACGGGTTACTTCTATCAAATCGCAGGAGCCCTTCAGCGTTTTTTCCAACTGCCGGAGTTTGAATGATAATTCACTATCACCCACCTGCCCTATTCTGCCGGCTAGTTTATGACATAATTCCATCATGGGTTGTTGGTCGGGCTGTTCAACAAGTTGCTGAAGTAATACCCAGTCCTGTCTGGTTTCATCCACAAACGAAGCCAGACTTTTTTGCAATAACTCTTCATCCTGCATACACATAGCGCGCAGCGCAGTCAAATCCAGTTTCTTTGCAGTGCCTGAATGAGCATTTAAACAAGCTATAAGATCCTCCTCTTTAAACGGCTTTGTTATCAATCCATCAAAGCCCTGCACCAGAATAGCCGCCTGTTCCTCTTGCAAGGCATGTGCAGTGAGTGCTATGATTTTGACTTCCTTTTTTATCCGGGTACGCAATAATTTACAAAGCTCCAGTCCATTTATCCCGGGCATCCGGATATCGGTAAATATAAGACTTATATCATAATCCCATTCCTGATTAATCAAGTCCTCCGACGACACCTGACAGGTATGTTCAACGCCATATTCATCGAGTATGATGGAGCAAAGCTTCAGGATAAACGGATCATCGTCTATAATCAGCACTTTGCCCGTAAAGTTTAGTTTGTTTCCCAGCTTTTCTGTTGGTACAACAGTTTCTTTTTCGTTGGTTTGTTCGTAGCTCAGCATTACCGTAAATACCGAACCCTGATGCAAAGTACTCTCAGCAGCAAGGGTTCCTCCCTGTTGTTCCACCAGTCCTTTTACGATGTTTAATCCCAATCCTGTACCGGAACTTGCATGCTGTCCCGAAAAGTCGACCTGTTCAAATTCATTGAACACCCGCGTCAGGTCTTCTTCG
>Ga0209540_10000993_pt1 | contig 22802 bp, 25 predicted proteins | sample BarGraIncu01121A_FD_184501 | JGI IMG/M metagenome (GOLD analysis project Ga0209540, IMG submission 184501) | Arctic peat soil microbial communities from Barrow, Alaska - Barrow Graham LP Incubations 011-21A (SPAdes) (version 2) | ecosystem: Environmental > Terrestrial > Soil > Wetlands > Peat... | reverse complement strand
GAGGAGGACCTCAAAATTTTACAAACTTGTCAAGTGTTTTATGCAAAAAAATGGGGGAATCACTAAAAATTAATGATAATAAAAATGAGTAATCACAGGCTCTAAGGAGTTTCCGTGAAAGCTCTTATTATATTAGGAGGAGAAAACCATGGCTAAGTTCTTTTTAGAAAATACAATTTTAGATAGATTGCCAATGTCATTATCTGGAATATCATTTACTGATATTTATTTTGCGGGAGAAGTCTATCCAAAATTGAATATATTACTAAAAAGAAGTGAGTTATCTTTGCCTTAAATACATTATAATTATGTTATTTTGAACCCAGGTGAGGATTATCTTGCCTGGGTTTTTTAGTCTTGATAAGAGAAAACTAATTATAAGTACTTTTCTATATGTATTTTATAGTCGTAGTAAAGCAATTAGCCTTAGAGAATGTCTATTTGATAAATTTTTTCTGGTTACATTTTTTATTCTGATTGTATAATAGATTAAAATCAAAAACAAAAACCCCAGCAAGTGTTTCTTGCTGCGGTTTTTGTTTTTTTGTGCGCAGTAATTCATATTATTTGAAACATACAAGGAGGAATTATTAATGATAGAAATAGCGTTAAAACAAGTAGAAAAATATTTTGGAGGTAATAGGATTTTTAGCAATATTACTTTTGATGTTCAAAGTGCAGAAAGAGTTGGTTTAATAGGGAAAAATGGTTCAGGTAAAACTACAGTTTTTAAAATTATTGCTGGTATGGAAAATTTAGATAAAGGTAGTATATCTATAAGGAAAAATTCAACTATAGGATATTTACATCAAATACCGGATTATCCTAAGAATTTTGAAGCAATGGATGTTTTAAAAACTGCTTTCCAAATTCAGTACGAAATAAGTAGTAAATTAAAAACAATAGAAGTGCAAATGTCTAATTTAAAGGGAAAGGAATTAGAATATGCATTAATAAAATACGGTGAACTTAATGAGCTTTATGAAGCGAAAGGCGGATATGAAATAGAAGAAAAAATGAGTAAGGTTTGCACTGGATTAAAATTTAATGATGAGTTCTTAGAAAGGGAATTTATAACTCTTAGCGGAGGTGAAAAAACTATTGTAGTATTAGGTAAAATTTTATTGGAAAATCCAGATATACTTCTTCTTGATGAACCATCAAATCATCTGGATTTGACATCTATAGAATGGCTTGAAGGCTATCTTGAAGTATACAAAGGCACAGTAATAGTTATTTCGCATGATAGATATTTTTTAGATAGGGTTGTAACAAAAATAGTTGATATAGAGGATGGCGAAACTTCTTTTTATAATGGGAATTATTCCTATTACGTTATAGAAAAGCAAAGAAGAATTCTTGAAGAATTTGAAGCATATAAGGATCAACAGAAAAAAATAAAGGCTATGAATAAAGCGATAAAACAACTAAGGGAATGGGCTATTCAAGGGGGTAATGAAAAATTTTTTAAAAGAGCAGAAAATATTCAAAAGAGATTAGATAAAGTAGAAAGAGTGGATAGGCCATTAATAAATCAACCTAAAATTAAGCTGGAATTTGCCAAGGTTGATAGGTCAGGCAAAGATGTATTGAGTATTAAAGGTATATGTAAAAGATATAAAGACAATAGTGTATTGGAAAATTTATATTTAGATGTTAGGTATGGAGAATCTACAGCTTTAATTGGAAGCAATGGTAGTGGTAAATCAACTATTATTAAGACTATATTAGGTGAAGTTATACCAGAGCAAGGGAAAATAAAGCTAGGGTCTAATACTCAAATAGGATACCTACCCCAAAATATAATTTTTAATGATGAAAATTTAACTGTGATTGAAGCTTTTAGAGAGGATATAACTATATCCGAGGGTACAGCGAGAGGAATATTGGCTAAATTTTTATTTTATGGAGAGCATGTTTTTAAAAAGGTTAAAAATCTTTCAGGTGGAGAAAAAAGCAGACTTAAGCTTTGTAAATTAATTCAAAATGATATAAACCTATTGATACTTGATGAACCAACAAATCATCTTGACATAGATTCAAGAGAAGTGTTAGAAGAAGCTTTAATAGAATTTGAAGGAACTATATTATTTATATCTCATGATAGATTTTTTATAAATAAACTTGCCACAAGATTATGTGAAATAGAGAATAAAAAGATTATTAATTATTATGGTGATTATGAGTATTATAGAGAAAAGAAAAATGAATTTAAGCGAAATAAAATTGAAAATCAAAAAGAATATAAAACAAATAAGCGGCAAAATTGTGAAAAATCTAATAAGTTATCAAGTAATAAAAAATTAAATGAAGTGGAAACTTTGGAAAAAACAATACAAGAGTATGAAGAAAAATTTAAAGACATAGAAATTGAAATGAATAATCGGGGCAGTGAATATGAAAAATTGTTAGAGCTCGGAAAAGAAAAGGAAAAAATCCAAAAGGAGTTAGATATAATCATTGAAAAATGGATGGAAATAGAAAACTCTTAATAATAACTAATAAAGGAGGAGCAAATTGGAGTGCAAAAATGAAATAAAGCAGAATATATCTAAAAATTATGTATTTACATTTTTAAAGGAAATTAATCTTACACACGGGATCTGATGATATATAAATTTCTATATGTATATAGGGAGTCGCCTTAAGTAAATATTATTATATCTTTTTTATATTAATAAACAGTATTGAATCTATTATTTTTGTAGCAGTCAGTGATTACACTAATAAATTAATACCATCAGACAAGAGAGCTACCATACTTTCTATGGGAAGTATGATATTTAGTTTATACATGATAATAATATTCCCACTTATAGGTAAACTTGCGGATAGATATTCATTGCAATTTTTATTTGAAGCTTTAGCTTTAATAGTAACTATTATGGCTATTATAAACATTATTGTGCTTGGGGTAAATAAAAAAGTAAAATAGAAAGTATTTTTCATAACGGATTTTTATGGTATAATTTTCTTGTATTATATGGATAATATATTATAAATAGTGCTAATGTAATAATTCAATTATATATAAATTATGGAAGGAAGTGAGTATTTAGTGGATATGGATAATAGTTATACACTTACCCACTAAAAAAAATTATGGAAAATAAATTATTAGAGAAATATGCTCTTTTATTGGTAAAGACAGGAATTAACATTCAAAAGAATCAAATACTTGTAATTAATTCACCTATAGAATGTGCTCCTTTTACTAGAATTGTTTCTAGAATTGCATATGAAGAAGGTGCTAGGGATGTAGTTATAAATTGGAGGGATGAATTATCTTCAAAAATTAGATATATGAATGCGCCAGAAGAGGTATTTTTAGAATTTCCAGAGTGGCAGAGAGATTTTTACCTATCTAATGCGCGGTCGGGGGCTGCTTTTTTAAGTATTTCAGCCTCGGACCCTGAACTTATGAAGGATGTTAATCCACAGAGAATGTCAAAATCTAACAAAGCATCTAGTAATGCAATAAAGGAATATAGAGATAGGCTTATGAGCAATAGAAATGTTTGGTGCATTGCATCAATTCCTACTATAGCATGGGCAAAAAAAGTTTTTCCGGAATTATCACAAGATGATGCATTGGAAAAACTTTGGAATTCTATATTTAAGACAGTAAGAGTTGATACCCAGGATCCTGTAGCTTCATGGAAAATTCACAAAAGCAATTTAAAGAAAAGTATGGATTTTTTAAACACAAATAATTTCAAATATTTAGAATATAAAAATTCTTTGGGAACAAACCTTAAAATTGAACTTCCAGAAGGGCATTTATGGCTTGGAGGATCAGATTATACACCAGAAGGAATTGAATTTATAGCTAATATGCCAACAGAGGAAGTATATACACTCCCTAAAAAAGATGGAGTTAATGGTGTAGTAGTTAGCTCAAAACCATTAAATTATAATGGGAATTTAATTGGGAATTTCTCGATTACTTTTAAGCAGGGGAAAATTGTAGATTACAAAGCAGAGGTGGGTCACGATATATTAAAGAGTATTATTGAAACTGATGAAGGATCGCATTACCTTGGAGAAGTAGCATTAGTACCATATAATTCACCAATATCAAATTCAAATATATTATTTTACAATACACTTTTTGATGAAAATGCGTCTTGTCATTTGGCTATTGGAAAAGCTTATCCAGTATGCATAAAAAATGGTGAAAATTTAAGTGATGAGGAACTTGCGAAATTAGGAGTTAATGATTCGTTTATACATGAAGATTTTATGGTAGGAACAGAAGATTTAAGAATAACAGGCATTACAGAAGATGGAAAAGAAATAGCTGTATTTGAAAATGGTAATTTTGCATTTTAATAAATAAAATAAAAAAATATAACCATTAAAAAAATGGAAAAAATATTGAACATAGATTTTTAATATGTTAATATAAGTATATAATAGTAATTAGTAATTGCTATAGGGAAGAATCTAATCTGATTATAACATTGCCTCTATTTTAGGAAATTATTATTAATCAAAATTAGATTTTAATTTTCAAAAAGGAGGAATGTTTAAAATGGTAGACAAAAACTTAGTCTGTAAAGACTGTGGAAAAGAATTCGTATTTACTGAAGGTGAACAAGCTTTTTATAAAGAAAAAGGATTCGAAAATGAACCACAAAGATGTGTAGATTGTAGAAGAGCAAGAAAACAACAAAATGATAATTCATCATTTAGAAGATAACATAAATAAATAATGTATACCCTATAAAACTTTAGTTTTATAGGGCTTTTTTTATATTTTAAAATTATAGATGTTTATAGGAAATCACATAATATCACATAATACTAAGATATTTATTCGAACTTTATCTATTATAATAAAACCAGAAACAAAAATATAATAAAGAATATTTGAGGAGTGGATTATATGTTAAATTACAAGGAAATGATATTATCAACAACTCTAGCAATGGCAATAATAGCGCCAACGGCTGTTTATGCTAGTCCAATAAATGCAGTTACACCTAATAGTAAGATGAAAATATGCGAAAAAGATAGTGTTAAATCTAATTGTAAAATGGACATGAGCAAAAAGAAAGAAAATTTAAAGTGCAATAAAAAAGATAAATTAGAAGTATTAGCTGAAACATATGATGAAACACTACAAAAATCAGAAAAAATTGTACCGGGTACCGCCTCTAAGGGTGAAGCAGTTTTAAACCAAAGAAAAGAATTAAAAAACCAAATTAATGATATAGGAAAAGAAAAAACACAAGCATCTATATTACCACTAAAAGCAGAATTCAAGGCCCAAGTAGCTGCTATAGAACAAAAGCTTACAAAGGGATTAATAACAGATAAAGAAGCTAGAGATCAGTTGATGAGCATACAACAAGTAAAAATAAAGCAAGTTAAAAACATAAAAGACCAATTTGAGAATAAAAATAAAACTGAGAGACAAGCAATAAAAGTAAATAAGGAAGCAGTGAATGAAAGCTTTAAAAACTTTGCGACAGCTGTTAAGGCAAAGGATGCTAAAACTATTAAAAGTACCTTTAATATATATGTTCAAGATTCAAAGAATTTGAATGATGTGTTAAGCAATTTAGTTAGTAAATTAACAGCGTAATATATAAAGAAAAAAGAGGGAAGGGGCTATATTTTTAATTAAATATAGTCCTTTTTCGTGTGAGATTTTTCGTTGGAATTTAATAAAAAAATCAAAAGTAGAAAATTAAAACTATTTGTAAATAGCAGCAACTGTACTATAATAATAAGTAAACAGCGATATTGACAAACATAGTAAATATAATTGCATCAAACAGGAGGAATATTATGAATTATAATATTTATTTAGTGGAAGATGAAGAAAACTTAAATAGCATACTTACCTCATATTTAAAAAAAGAGGGATGGATTGTTACTTCATTTTTAAAAGGAAAAGAGGCACAAGAAGAAATACATAATAAGCCACATTTATGGATTTTAGACATTATGCTTCCAGATATCGATGGATATCAGTTAATTAAGGAAATAAAAATAAATAATGAGTCAACACCAGTTATATTTATTTCAGCTAGAGATGCAGATTTGGATAAAATTATAGGATTAGAACTTGGATCCGAAGATTATTTAGCGAAGCCATTTTTACCTAGAGAACTTATAATAAGGACTAGAAAACTATTAGAAAGAGTATATAATGATTCAACTAGTAATACTATGATAGGATCTTATTTGGTGGATGAGAATACCCGGGAAGTAAGTGAAGACGAAGGTGTAATAGAGCTTACATCTAAGGAATTTGATTTGCTTATTTTCTTCATAAATTATCGAAGTCAGGCATTCTCTAGAGAACAAATTTTAGAAAGAGTTTGGGGAGAAGATTATTTTGGAAACGATAGAGTAGTAGATGATTTACTTCGGAGACTACGAAAAAAATTGCCTAACTTAAATATTGAAACAATATATGGGTATGGTTATAGGTTGGCAAGGTAATGTATGTTAAAGGTGGCTTTATGAAAAATAAATCTTTACTCTTTCAAATTGGAATTGTATTTGCAGGGATAATAATCGGTCTAAGTATGATGCTTGCGTTACTATTTCCAATAATTTTAAGAGAGTTCTTCACAAATGAGGGTTATAGTACTATTGAAGCTGCGCAATATAATATTATTGATAAAAAGTTATTTAAGAATGTAGAATTAGATTATTCCAGTGGAGAAGGTAATGATGCCCAGCTAGATATACGGTCAGTTTCTCACATTAAGATTCCAAGTGAAGGTATTAATGCAGCGACAAAATTAAAAATAAATAAGGCAGTAAATTCATCGGAAATAAACGAGCAATTCATTAAAGAAATAACTAAACAAGGGGAATCTCAAAATAAGTTAAGTAAAAGGTACGTTAAGAAAATAGGGGATAAAAAGATTTTTTATGTTATTACTAAGTATAGTATAAATAATAAAGATGGTATAAATAATAAAAATATTAAATCAGGATTTTTACTATCATACATGTGGGATACTTATAGAAATAACTTGCTTCAAACCTTATTACAGAAGTTAATGCTAATAACGTTTATAGCTGTAGTTGTAAGTCTAATCTTAGCTTTAACCCTGGCAAAATGCATAACATCACCTATAATAAAGCTGGAGAGAAATGTTAAAAAAATTGCTCGAAAACAATGGGATGAACCTATTATATTTGATAGGAAGGATGAAATTGGAAGTTTAGCAGGGTCGATTGAACATATGAGGAAAGAACTTATACGACGAGATGAAAGTCAACAATGGATGCTTCAAAATATCTCACACGAACTAAAGACACCTGTGATGGTAATTAGAAGCTACTCAGAAGCAGTAGGAGATGGTATATTTCCTAAGGGAGACCTAAAAAGTAGTATGAAAATAATTAGCGATGAAGCAGAAAGACTAGAAAAACGAATAAAGGATTTATTATATTTGTCTAAATTGGAATATTTATCGAAACATGAAGCAACATATGGAAGTATAAGCATAAAAAGAATAGTTGAGGATGTTGTAGATAAGCTTAGGTTTACAAATGAGAATATAAATTGGAATGTTAATCTTTCTGATGTGAAATTTAAGGGAATTAAAGACCAATGGATTGTAGTAATTGAAAATATTTTAGACAATCAAATTAGATATGCAAGAAAAGAGATAAAAATATCTGCTTTACAAATAGATGGGATTACATCTATTTGCATTCACAATGATGGAGAAAAAATTCCCAAAGAGAATATTGCAAAAGTATTTAATAAATTTGAGAAAGGCAAGGCCGGAAAGTTTGGACTTGGAATGGCAATAGTAAAATATATAGTTGAGTACCACAGGGGACAAATTTATGCAGTAAATGAAGATGATGGGGTATCTTTTTATATAAAGATACCTGTATATTTTTAAAAATCAACAATATAAAAGAGCAATAGATATAATACTGTTACACAGTAATAATCTAATGCTCTTATATTCTAAAATGTAAATCTTAATTATTTGTTATGAGATAATTTAGAACGTTTAGTAAATTTGTCATTATTTGCATCTATTTTTACACCATTTTGAATTCCTATATCTCCACCGCTTTGTGGAAACATTTTTCTAAGTTCAGCATTAGTTTTTTTATCAGTTTTCATATGACTTTTATTGTTATCCATAAATATTCCTCCTTAATATGTTATAATATAATATTAATATAACCCTAAGAGTATAAAAATATATGTATGAAAAAAATTACTATAAATGGTGAATATGTTCTTTATGTTTAAATATTTTCGTAAAATAATAATTTTAAATATTTGTATTTATGAATTTTATATAGATGTATAATATCGATATGGAATACTTGATTTATGTGATTTTAAAATAGTATAGAAGGAAGTGACGTAATATGCCTTTTAATGTATACGATAAAAACAGAAAATATCTAGGGTTCATCCAATCCGCATATCCTCAATATACAAACATATTTATGGCGGCGCATACGGACGTTAAATTAGAAAAGCAAGATTTTAATATAAATAAAATAAAATCTGAGTTAGCTAGCTTTCTGGGCTGTAAAAGTATTCTAGGAAAAATTAATGAACCAAGATTAAAAAAAAGTATAGATAATATAATAGTTAAGAATTTTAGTAAATTTAAGAATAATACAAATGAGGAATTATTGAAACTAGCATATCTTAAGATATTACGTTATGAAGATAATTTTCATTATAAAAAAATTGAAAATTCACAAATTGATTCGTATTTCTTGGTGGATATTAGTAATGTTTTAATTGAAAACGATTCTATAATTATAGATGAGGAGATAGAATTTATTAGTAACGAAAAAATAGGAAATGATATTCCTATGGTTGCAGAGATTATTGGGTACCCAATAATACAAATTGATAGTATGCTTACAGGACAGGGGTTGCTATTAGGAGCAGATCTTGAGGATTTGGTGGGAAGGACCCATATTCATAGGACGAAATTAAAAATAAAATCAGGAAATTATACTTGTGACCTTGATTTGCCTGTGGAATTATATCTAAAAAAAGGAGATACGATTCAAATATATGTAGACAATAGAGTTATTAAGAGAATATTTTGCGATGGTATAATATATGAATTCTAATAATCTTTAAAGATTAACACAAATTCGGATTGGAGAAATGAACATGTATATTAATGAAACGAAACTAAAAGTAAGGTATGTAGAGACAGACCAAATGGGAATAGTGCATCATTCAACCCACTACGTTTGGTTTGAAGTAGGTAGAACAGAATACATAACAGCAGTAGGAATGACTTATAAAGAAATGGAAGAGGACAACATTATGTTACCAGTAGTTGAGAGCTCTTGTAGATACGTAGAAGGTGCGAAAAATGAGGATTCACTTATAATTCAAACATTTATGAAAGAACTAAATGGGGCGAAGGTAATATTTAATTATAATGTAGTTAGAGAAGAAGATGGAAAGATTTTAGCTAAAGGAAGTACCACTCATGTTTTTGTGAATGAAAAATTTAAAATTGTAAACCTTAAAAAAGTAAATTTAGAGGTATGGAGTAGGTTTAAAAAACTGTTTGAAGGATGATAGCTTAATTAATTTAAGAGTTCTATCTTAAAATTATGCTAATAAAGTATATATTGACTAGAAATTATTCAGCAATATATACTTTTAGTTATAGCTTAATTTAAGAAAAAACGGGTAATCTTTTAAAGATTATTTAGTAAGGTTTGTAAAATAATGTTTAGGAATGAAACCTTTCTTAATGCCTTCGGTTACTAGCAAATATGTTGCAGTTGTATCAAATCTAGCATCATGAAAATTTGAAGCATCACCAAAATACTCATTGCTTTTTACATTAATTTGAGTTTCATTTAATTCTAGGAATTTAATGGCTTCTGATAATTTTGGATTTTTATGGCCTCCACGTGATGTGTAAAGTTTGCATATATCTTTATAATATTTCATTGTGCAAAATGTATGACTAGGGGTTAGACTATGTCCGCAACTTTCAAGTTCGTGAGCTAAAAATTTAATGTCAAAATTAACATTGTGCCCTATAAGAATGTCTGCGGTTAAAAAATCATCGATAAAATCAATGTATGAATCTTCAAAGGTTTTGCCATCGCTTAGTTCAAACAGAGTATCTACGCTGAAACCATGCACGTCTTGGGCAGATGGTTCTATATAATCTACCGTAAAAAATATATTTTTACCTATTGTTTTTGTTGGTTTATAATTAGTATCAACAAGGATATAACTTAACTGACATATGTTTCCTGGCCGTATGCCAGTAGTTTCTGTATCAAAAAAAATCATTTTCATTATTGACCCTCCTGTAGTGTTCCAATGGTTTTAATCCACTAAAAATAATGCTATATTAATTATAACATAGATTTTATATCTTTATATATTGTAGGATATTGTATATACTATTTATAAAATCTTCTTTAGGTACGTGTACCTTTAAGTGAAATGGAGTTAACATCTATGATTGAACTATTAAGGAGTCTTACTAATAATTTAGGGTATGTAATTCTTATTGCTTTTTTTGTTTCTAGAATAGGAAGTTTTAAGAAGATTGTGCAAAAGGATAAATTTAAAAAAAGAGATTTACTTATGCTTTCAATAATTTTTGGATCGTTTGGGATTTTGGGAACATATACAGGGACAGAGGTTAATGGAGCTATTGCCAACACTAGAATTATTGGAGTAATGGCAGGGGGAATATTATGTGGCCCGTATGTGGGGATACTCGCAGGAGTTATAGCTGGAATGCACAGACTACTGGTAGATATAGGGGGAATTACATCAATTCCATGTACAATAACCACTATAACTTCAGGAATAGTTGCTAGTGTAATATATAATAAGTCAAATGAAAATAACAAGTGGTTATATGGATTAATTGGTGGTCTTCTAATAGAAATACTAGAAATGGCGTTAATTCTTTTAATGGCACATCCTTTTAACAGTGCCTTAGACATCGTAAAAAGCATATATTTTCCTATGAGTTTTACTAATGCAATAGGGATTGCAATTTTAATATTAATAATTCAAAAAATGCATAATGAAAAGGAACAGGATGCGGCAAAGCAAGCACAAATTGCTTTAGAAATAGCTAATAAAACCCTGCCTTATTTTAGAGACATGAATGAAAATTCACTAGAAGAGATATGCACAATAATAAAAGGTTCGATTCATGCGGATGCCGTAGCTATAACGGATAAGGAATATATATTAGCGCATGTAGGCGAAGGAACCGATCATCATATAAAAGGGCAGAGGATTGTAACAGAGGCTACAAAAAAGGTTATTAAAGAGGGTGAATTGCTTTCTTTAACTAATGCAAAGCAGATAGATTGTCCTAACTTGAATTGCAATTTGAAATCAGCAATTATTGCTCCTTTGAAGGAAGGAGATGAAATGATAGGTACATTAAAAATATATTATTGCACAGAGGATGCAATTTCATTTAGAAATATAAATCTAGCAGTGGGATTATCTCAACTTATTTCTACTCAACTAGAAATAAGTAAACTTGAAGAGATTAAGCATATGGCAAATAAGGCTGAAATAAAGGCACTACAAGCTCAGATAAATCCTCATTTTTTGTTTAATGCACTAAATACCATAATTTCATTTATTAGAATTGACCCTAACCGTGCAAGGGAGTTAATTATAAATTTATCTACCTACCTAAGGTATAATTTGGAAATGGGAGAAAACCATGTAGACATTTACCGTGAGCTAGAGCAGGTAAAAGCGTATATAGAGATAGAGAAAGCAAGGTTTGGCGAAAAACTGCATATAATTTATAATATTGAAGAGAATTTAGATGTTAAAATTCCAAGTCTTATAATTCAGCCTATAGTTGAGAATGCTATAAAACATGGTATTTTAGAAGGTAGGGGAGATGGTAGCGTTACAATTGAAATTAAAAAAGTTACAAACGAGGACATCATGATAATTATTGAAGATGATGGAGTGGGCATAACAAACGAGATTATAGAGAGAGTATACGATGGCACAATGGAAGGTAATAAAATAGGTATCTCAAATGTTCATAATAGGTTGAAATATATTTATGGTGAAGGATTAAAAATAGAAAGACTACCTTGTGGTACTAGAATCAATTTTAATGTAAGGAGAATAAGGGAGTGATTATGTGAACTGTATTATTGTTGATGATGAATATCCGTCAAGAGAGGAACTAAAGTATTTCATAACTAATTTCAGTAATATTAAAATAATGGACGAATTTGATGATTCTATTATTGCACTAGAATATATTGAAGAAAATAAACCAGATGTTATTTTCTTGGATATTAATATGCCAAAATTAGATGGAATGGCACTCGGTAAAATTATCAGTCACTTCCCTAAACGCCCCTTTATCATTTTTATTACTGCGCATAAAGATTATGCTGTAGATGCCTTTGAAATTGGAGTTTTTGATTATATATTAAAGCCTTATTCAGAAGAACGTATTGTTGGTGCATTAAAAAAGATAGAAAAATCTTTGGATAAAAAAAGTATTAATAATAAAATAACTCTGTGGAAAGACAATAAGATGATGGTAAGGAATATAACTGATATTGCTTATTGTGAAGCACGGGAGAGGGAAACATTAATTTATATTAATGGAATGCAATATAATATAAATTGTAGTATTTCAGAATTTTATAAAAAGCTCCCCAAAGAAATCTTTTTTAGAAGCCATAGGTCATACATTATTAATATAGATAAAATAGTGGAAATAATACCATGGTTTAATAATACATTTATGTTGAAATTGCAAGATGAGAAAGTAGATATTCCAGTAAGTAGAAACAATATAATTGAGTTCAAACAAATAATGGGAGTGTAAAAAAACATAATGTGTTTTTTGTTTTATAGAATTGAAACCGTACTCTACTGGTGACACAGCATTTAGAAGTGCAAGATTAACTATAGCTGATACATTTATGACAGCGGTATGTACATCATATATTACAAGTATTTATCAAATAATGTGCATAAAAAAGCACTTGATGTGCATTTTTTGTCTCTTCATGTATGAAACCGTATACAGACGTCTTAAATATATTATAATTTAGATATTATATAATATAGGAGGGGTTAAAATGGTATCGTTTATCTTAGCAATTATTGCCCTTGTAGTAGGTTATTTTATTTATGGTACAATTGTAGAAAAAGCTTTTGGGGCAGATGAAACAATTAAAACGCCTGCAGTGAGGCTAGCAGATGGTGTAGATTTCGTTGAGATGCCTGAGTGGAAGATTTTCTTGATTCAATTTCTTAACATTGCAGGATTAGGACCAATATTTGGTGCAATCGCAGGTGCAATGTGGGGGCCAGCTGCATTTTTGTGGATTGTCTTTGGATGTATTTTTGCAGGAGGAGTTCATGATTATTTTTCAGGTATGTTATCAGTAAGACATGATGGTGCAAGTATACCTGAGGTTGTAGGAAAGTATCTTGGTAAAGGTTTTCAAAATTTTATGAGAGTATTTTCAGTAATTCTTTTAATACTAGTAGGAGTCGTTTTCGTAACTGGGCCAGCAAGTATATTAAAAGGATTAACAGGGATGGATTTTCAGACATTAATTTATATTATATTCGTATATTATATTCTTGCAACAATGCTTCCAATAGATAAGCTTATAGGAAAAATATACCCGATATTCGGGTTTTGCTTGTTATTTATGGCAGTTGGTGTTGCTGGTGCCTTGATTTTTGGAGGATATCACATTCCAGAAGTAACACCAGCTAATTTGATAAATATGCATTCGAGTCCTGGTACAAATCCATTATTCCCAATGTTGTTTATTACTATAGCTTGTGGGGCTATATCGGGATTCCATGCTACTCAATCACCTTTAATGGCAAGGTGCATATCTAGTGAAAAACAAGGTAAAAAAATATTCTATGGTGCAATGATAGTAGAAGGCATAGTTGCATTAATTTGGGCAGCTGCAGCAATGAGTTTCTTTGGAGGAGTACCACAATTAAATGCTACCATGGCGTTGCCTGGTCATACAGCGGCATGGGTTGTAAATGAATCTTCAATTGGCTTACTTGGTAAAGTTGGTGGGATATTGGCTATTCTTGGGGTAGTAGCTTGCCCTATAACTTCTGGTGACACAGCATTTAGAAGTGCAAGATTAACAATTGCGGATGTATTTAAATTTAATCAAGGGCCTATTAGAAATAGATTTCTAATTAGCATTCCACTATTTCTAATAGGCTTCATATTAACTAAAATGGACTTTGCAATAATTTGGAGATACTTTGGATGGTCTAACCAAACGTTAGCAACTATAGTATTATGGACAGCAGGTATGTATATGGTGAATATAGGTAAAAAACACTGGATGGCGACGGTGCCAGCTACATTTATGACGGCGGTATGTACTTCCTATATTTTAATTGCACCAGAGGGCTTAAAGCTTTCTCAAGGTATTTCATATCCAGCAGGTATTATAGCAGCAATTGCAGCAATGGTAATCTTTTTAATTGCAGCAAAAAAGGTAGAAGTGAAAAGGAACATTAATATGTAAAAATATCTTTAAAGTTGATCCAAGTCTCTTTATAAAATAACAAGACTGTTAGCATAAATATTATGTTAACAGTCTTGTTTTACTTTTTTACAATTATGCCATTAATCATTACAAAATCTACTTTACTTCTTAAATCAAAGGGATGACCACTATATACAACAATATCAGCATCTTTTCCTATTTCTAAGCTTCCAACATTATCTGCAATACCAAGTATTTCCGCAGCATTTATAGTTATTGCTTTAAGAGCTTCAACCTCGTCCATACCCTCTCTTGCTGCAATGCCAGCACATACTGGAAGATATTGAAGGGGGATAACAGGATGATCGGTCATTATGGCTATCTTTATGCCTGCCTTGGATAAAATGCCAGGTGTTTTAAATGTTAGATTTTTAAGTTCCACCTTTGATCTATTAGATAATGATGGACCTAAAATTATGCCCTTTTGAATTCCTTCTTTTAAAGAATCTATAATTAAGTGTCCTTCTGTGCAATGATCTAGAGTTATATCTACATTAAATTCTTTTGCGATTCGAAGAGCAGTAAGTATATCATCAGCTCTATGAGCATGGGCTTTTATAGGTATTTCTTTTCTTATAACCTTTGCTAGGGCCTCCATCTTCATGTCATATTCAGGTGCTTTATCAGTGGTTTCTAAGGCTTTATTTTGTTTTTCTACATATATCTTTGCTTTAATAAGATTCTCTCTTAAAATTGCGGCGGTGCCCATCCTTGTGCTAGGAGATTTTTTAAGTGCATTATATACTCTTTTAGGATTTTCTCCAAAAGCTACCTTCATAGCAAGACACTCATTTACAATCATATCATCAATTCTAGTTCCATAGGTTTTAATAACGGCAAATTGTCCACCAATTACATTGGCACTACCTGGTCCGGTTGCAACAGTTGTTATTCCAGCGTCTACTGCATCTTTGAAACACATATCCATAGGATTAATAGCATCGATTGCTCTTAAATGAGGAGTAACAGGATCAACTGCCTCATTACCATCAGCACCTTCAAAGCCCATACCATCTTCCCACATTCCTAAATGACAGTGGGCATCGATCATTCCAGGCATTACAAACCTACCACAAGCATCAATGACTTCAACGCTTTCAGGCTGGTGAATATCATTTCCAATAGCAATAATTTTACCATGATCAACTAAAATCATTCCATTTTCAAAACTCTCATTAGCCATACTATGTATATTGGCATTTTTAATTAAAATCATATAAAAACCTCCTTAATTTTTAGTGATTTGTAGTAAAATAAGTTTAAGATATTTATTTAACTAAACTAATATTATTATACTCATATTACAGGTGATTGTGCCATAGCAATAGTAGTAGATTAAATTTCAAAAGAATAAATTATATAAATACTAAAAAAACTGATTAGAAATTTAAATTTCTAATCAGTTTTTTAATTCTAAATTATTTTCTGTGTTCAACAAGATCAATGGCTCCTAGCACAATGTGAGCGAGTCCAAATCCAATAACACCTGCTTCAATCATAGGAAGAACATTTTTCTTATTCATATTATTTTTTGAAAATGATGCTCCAGCGGCTGTTACAACTGTACCTAAAATTGTTGGAATTAATCCTTCACGCATATTAAAAGACCTCCCTATTTAATAATATGATACTATCTTTTGCAAATGTTAAATTATTAATACTGTCAAATATATAGATTATATTCTATATATAATTAATTATGGCTTATAATGTATTCTAATTTTATATCCATATTTTTAATTTTTAATGTAGAATAAAAGTTATCTTCAAGGTAAAAATAAGATAATTCAATAGAATATTATAATATCTTTTTAAATTTAAAGGAGGTAAATAAAGGTTATGAAAAAAACAAAATTACCAAAAGGTCAGCATGAAGAAGAAGTTGAAAATGTGAAAAATATGATTGAAAAAGGAAAGGGCTATATTGAGATTATGGGTTTTACAAGTCTAAACGAAGAGGAAATTTTAAAAATCAATGATGATATTAGAGGAAAAGAATAAAAAATATAATGTACTAAATTAAATGATATGCAAAAAATAACAAGAAAGAAATAAGTTTGAGGAGGGAAAATCATGGCGAAAAAAGGAATGAGTAGACCTGAACCACCACAAGTTCAAGGTAAAGGCGATAAAAATAAGAAAATGAAAAATAATGATGCAAAAAATGTTCCGATAGTAAATAAATAAAGGGATTTTAATATGCCTTAAAACAAATTAACCACTATGTTGAAGTTTCTTCAACATAGTGGTTAACTATTATTAGTTTAATTGTAAATTTAAAGTGCCTTATTCATATAACCCAAATCCAGTAATAACTAGCATATCCCAATCAGTTTCTTCATTTTTAACCCAACTGTATTCAATACAAAGTTCTTTTAACCAGGCATTAAGGCCACTACTTTTTTTAGATACATTTGGAGATTGTCTTCCAAAATTTTGTTTTATCATTTCAAGTAATTCTTGTTGATATTCTTTTTCAAGTTCTTCATCTAGCTTTTCCTCAATTATGTCACAGCAAATTTCATAACACTTTTTATCATCAATATACAAATCGTCAGCAAGTATTTGTCTTTTATTATTTAGAGTTTCTTGTACAGTATTTATGTCTTGTAAATTTGTTAAGTATTTCTTAGCTATGTTCATAGCGGCAATCTCATTATCTATTTTAATTATAGCTCTTTCCAATTTTGCATTTCTCATTTTAACTTCCCACTTTACATTTTTTATTTAGTCACTTATTAAGTCATTTATTAAATGGACTATCAAATATGCTAGTATATTTAATAAATGAATAATGACAATAAGACAATTATATCATTAAATTGGTTGTGATATATATATAAATGGAAATTTATCAGTATATGGTGTAAAATTAGATTAAATATAAGTGGAAAATATCTTCAAATTCAAAATTGTTGAATTTATAAAGATAGGAATTTAGTAAGAGTTTTGCGATAAGATGGGGAGTGTTTATATGAACAATAGAAAAGAATATTTAAAAGATGTAACAAAAATTGTGGTAAAGGTAGGAACTTCAACATTAACTCATCCTACGGGATTATTAAATTACAAACATATTGAAAATCTTATAAGACAAATAGCAGATATACATAATCAAGGGATTCAGGTAGTGCTAGTTACATCGGGTGCTATAGGCGCTGGTATGGCGAAACTAGGACATACAACAAGGCCGGAAACAATACCAGAAAAACAGGCCGCCGCAGCTGTAGGTCAGGGCATCTTAATCCACATGTACGAAAAGTTTTTTTCAGAGTATGGAAAAACTACAGCGCAGATTCTTTTGACAAAAGAGGATATTTACGATAAAACAAGATATTTAAATGCTCATAACACATTTTTAATGTTACTCTCTTTGGGAGTTATTCCTGTAGTAAATGAAAATGATGCTGTAGTTGTTGATGAAATAATCTCTGGAGATAATAACACATTTGGAGATAATGACACGTTATCTGCAATGGTTACAAGTCTTATAGGAGCAGATTTATTAATAATACTTTCAGATATTGATGGTTTGTATGATTCAAATCCTCGGACAAATCCTGAAGCAAAAATCATTTATAATGTATCTGAAATAACTGATGAAATTGAGGGGTGCGCAGAAGGTGCAGGGACAAATCTTGGCACTGGTGGTATGGCGACTAAGATTAACGCAGCAGAAATTGTAATGGCTTCAAATTTATCTATGATTATTGCAGATGGTGCTGTTCCTAATGTTATTACTGATATTTTAGAAGGAATTGAAATAGGGACATTATTTAAAAAAAGATAAAGACTATTAATTCTAAATAAAATAGAATATGATACTTTAATGACATTAATATACATTATATATGGCAAATCTTAATGAGGAGGAGAAATAATGGATTTCGATAATTATATTGTAAATATAGGTAGACGTGCTAAAGATGCGTCAAGAATTATGGTTACTCTAAGTACTGATATGAAAAACAATGCACTTTTGCACATGGCAGAGGCTTTAATAGACAGTAAAGAGACTATAATTGAAGCAAATATGAAGGATATGGAATCTGGCAAAAAAAATGATCTGTCTGTTGCAATGCTGGACAGGTTAATGATTGATGAGCAGAGAATTGAAAATATGGCTCAGGGATTAAAAGAGGTTGCGACTTTGCAAGATCCAATAGGAGAGGGAATAAAAAGATGGAAAAGACCAAATGATTTAGATATTTCTATGGTGAGAGTTCCACTTGGGGTAATTGGAATGATATATGAGTCAAGACCAAACGTGACTGTAGATGCAGCGGCTTTGTGTTTAAAAGCTGGTAATTCAATAATACTAAGAGGTGGAACAGAAGCTATAAATACTAATATGGCTTTAGCTAAGGTTATTATAAAAGCTGCAACACTCGGTGGACTTCCTGAAGGTTGTATTCAGCTAATTGATATGGTAGATAGAGAATTAGTAAATAAATTGGTAAAGCTAAATGATTACGTAGATGTTATTATTCCTAGGGGTGGCAAGGGACTAAAAAAGGCTATTATAGCAAATGCTACTGTACCAGTAATTGAAACAGGGGCAGGGGTTTGTCATATTTATGTGGACTCAGAGACTGATTTAAGTATGGCGGAGGAAATAATAGTTAATGCTAAAACTCAAAGGCCAGGAGTATGTAATGCAGTAGAAACAGTACTTGTGCATAAAGATATTGCTAGTGAATTTTTACCAAAACTTTCTAAAATACTTTATGAATTAGGTGTAGAAATTAGAATATGTGAAAAAGGAATTAAAATTATTTCCGGCGCAAAGGGTGCAATCGACGACGATTGGGCTACTGAGTATAAGGATCTGATACTTTCAATTAAAGTTGTTGAGTCAATGGAGGAAGCTATTGATCATATTTTCAAATATGGAACAAAACATTCCGAGGCTATAATAACTACTAATTATAGAAATTCGCAAAGATTTTTAAAGGAAGTAGATGCATCTTGTGTATATGTAAATGCTTCTACAAGATTTACAGATGGCGCAGAATTTGGATTTGGTGCAGAGATAGGCATAAGCAATCAAAAACTTCATGCTAGAGGTCCAATGGGGCTTGAACAACTTACAACTACAAAGTATCTTATATATGGAGATGGCCAAATTAGAAAATAAGAAACTGTCACAAAGGTAAGATTCATTTAGTATTTCTAAAATGAGGTAGTGATTTTATGGAATTAATAACTGAAATATATGAAGAGCAAATTGGATATGTAAAATCAGATTCAGAAAAGCTATATAAAGTTAGAAAAGCGTCCAGATCAGTTTTATTTAATAGTTTAAATCAAATCGCGTTACCTTTTGTATCTAAAAATATGTACCACAAATTACCAGGTGGTGGTATTGAAAAAGATGAGAGTATTATTGAAGCTTTAAATCGTGAGATTATGGAAGAAGTAGGAGCAAAAATAGACATTCTAGCTGAAATAGGTATTATTCTTGAATACAGAGACAAATTCAATCAGTTACAAATATCTTATTGTTACTTAGCGAAGGTTAATGGAATATTAGATAGCACATCTTTTACAGAAGAGGAACTGTCCTCTGGATTTCAGCTAAAGTGGGTGGACTTTGAAAGTGCTATATCAATTATTAAAAATGATAAACCAAATAATTATATGGGAAGATTTATACAAAAAAGAGATTTAGCATTTTTGCTAAAAGCAAAAGAGATTATTGGGAAAAATGTTATGCCCATCTTATTATAAAAAGTATACTTAATTATAAAATAAGCAGGGATACTTCTCTGCTTATTTTATTTTTTACATAAACAATCAATAATAAACATATATATCTACGGAGTTGCATTACTGTTTATGTAAAGAATACAAGGATAGGAGTACGTAAACGAAGAAATAAAAAAGAGCATATTTTGATAAATAAATATGAACTAAAAATTTTTCTACAATTATGATATATACTTTGTTAGCCTAATATATGAATATTTATTCAGCATAAGTTATTTTTATACTAATTTAATTTTTTTTGTTCTAAAAGAGTTGTTATAAAAAGTACCTTGTATCAACGCTTTAAAGCTTAATTGAATTATTTTTCATTATATATCTATTTTGATGGTCTATTGACTTATGCATTAAAATACAATATAATGCATATATATAAGGTGAATCATTTATTCTATTAATTTAGGAGGTAATATAAATGTCGAATATACAATTATTTCAATCAAAGCAGGAATTGGTAGGTTTTATTTCAGAGTATTTAATCAAACATGATGATACTATAGCAATTATAAAAAATGATTTAAGAAAAGATGTAATAAAATCATTATTAATAAATGAAGATTTTAATATTTTTAACGATCTTTCTGATATAGATGAAAATGTATTGTTTTTAATTAAGACTGGTGATAAAAAAGAAAAAAATTTAAGTCTTAAGATTTGCGATGCACATAATCAAAAAACTAAAGCTTTTAAAATGGTTGATATTGACAACATATTACTTGTAGATGGTTTAATTACTGATGATGAAGCCGGAAGTATTACTTACTATAAAGAAATAACTAAAATGAGATTACAATAAATTAGCTTTTAAAGGCTTAAAAATAGTGATAAGATAATAAAACACATTCAAATAATAAAAACCTCAAGATACCTTGGGGTTTTTATTATTTGAATAAATTTTAGAGAATATTATTTAGAATTCTTTCTATAATTAATTGCTATATCTTGATTTTGAATCAATGTTAATGAAAGATTTATTATTATGTTTTCTTTGATAGTATGAAAATCGATTTCTGCAGGAAAATCTTTATTAAAAGGCTTTTTATCAATAAGGGTGTATGTTTCATAAATTTTAGATTGATTTATTTCACAATTTATAGGTGAAATATCGCAATTAATATATTCACTACATCGAGTTTTTTTTTCGCTTAAATATTCATTAAAATCATTTTTAATATCTAAACAATCTGATGATATATAAAGGGGTATATAATCTACAACTTTTTCTTTGGAAAAAACCGGAGGAATTTTATATTGGATTAAAGTAGTACATTTAAAAGGGACATAAATTATAACACATTCAGTATCTAAATTAATTATGCCATCATGCACACCTTTTACTATTGAAAAATCCAATTTATTTCTAATAAAACCCTCTAAAAAAAATTTTCCATTTAAAGAGGAGACACCATCTTTTTCATATAAAGGTAGTAGTTTGCTATTAGTTAAATATACGTCTTTTTTTATGTTTTTTATATCTAATGCAGCGCTTTTTAATCTAAATGTTGATTCAATGGGAATGTCTATATTTTTTTCTCCTATTATGATGGGTAGTGTTGATATTAAGGTTTCACTGTGATTCGTATTTGTAATTTTAGGAATTTTACAAATATTATTGACAGTAGTATTAATTTCACTTTGTTTATTTATACACTTTATATCATCTTCACTAATTACTTCTGGCATGGGAAGTATGTATTTTGTATTCAGTTTATCTTTCGTATTATTTTTCACAGTTAAATTATTTGGGTATATAAGATTTTCGAAATTAATATTTGTTGAGTTGTTTTTAAAAGATTTATTAATATTTTGATTACAATATGACCAATGTAATATTTTTAAAAAAATAATAAAATTTGACATATTTGATTTATCACTTACAGGAGGTATAAATTCTGAATGATCCTCAATATTTACTTGCGAAATAGGAAGTATATATTTTGCATTCTTTTTATCTTTCCAATTTTTTTCCTTGCTTAATATATTGGGGGTTTTATTTTTATTATTAACATGTGTTGAGTTTTTTTTAGATTTCTTATTAATAATTATAATACAATTTGGCTGCTCTAACATGTTCAAAATAAGAAGCGATTTTATCAGCTTTAATTTGTCACAGTTCTTCTTCTTTGATTTCATTTGAAATGCTCCTTTATTATAGGGGTTAGCTATATGAAATAAAATGGACTATACTAGTATACTGACCAGTTATTTTATTTCAAATGCCTTATGTATATAAATATAACGAATATGATATTTATATACCGTTATTCTAAAGAATAACGGCTATTTATAAATGTCTATAGTGGAATATTTACTCGTCGTAATCGGAAAACTGACTTGAAGTGCAAACAGGTTTACATGGTTTACATGGTTTACATGGTTTACATGGATTAGCATATGGAATATTTACTTGTTGTAATTGTAATACTTTAAGTCTGATATATAAAACCATTTTTTCAATTATTTTATTGTAAAGTTGTATATTT
>Ga0209540_10000991_pt1 | contig 22841 bp, 20 predicted proteins | sample BarGraIncu01121A_FD_184501 | JGI IMG/M metagenome (GOLD analysis project Ga0209540, IMG submission 184501) | Arctic peat soil microbial communities from Barrow, Alaska - Barrow Graham LP Incubations 011-21A (SPAdes) (version 2) | ecosystem: Environmental > Terrestrial > Soil > Wetlands > Peat... | reverse complement strand
GTATTTAATAAGGGGGGATGTATTTGATCAATTTTATTAAGAAATTATTATTATATTTCATAAATAGTGAGGATATAGGTTATTCGCGTGCAGAAAATTATGATAAGGATAAAGAGATATTTTATTATTATTACATAATGAAAATATAAAAAAAGGAGTGTAGGAAATGAATATAAAGAAAAATAAGATTTTGAATAACAGAACTATTATTAAACTAATTTGTACTTTTGTAGTATTAACAAATTTAGCTGGATGTGCAAAGTCGGGTAGCGCAGTTAAAACTTCGGCAGAAGTTGATTCTAAAACTACGACCCATGTAGTTACAGATATGAATGGAAGAAAAGTAACTATACCAAAAACTATAAATAAGGTATTATCCCTTAGTAATAATACCACTGTTGACATATATACTATTGCACCTGACAAACTGGCTGGTTTGAGTTTTGCTCTGAAAGATGCAGCAAAAAAATATATAAATGAAAAATACTATAAACTTCCAGTAGTTGGGACTACTTCAGATAAAAAAATTGATTATGAAACAATTCTTAAAATAAAGCCAGATCTAATTGTCTGTTCAGAGGAAGATCAGGTTTACGCAGCTGATGAAATTCAGAAACAACTGAATATTCCAGTAGTAATGGTATCTGCATCACTTGAGGATACTGAAAAGGTATATACATTTTTAGGTGAATGTCTTGGTGAACAGGCAAGAGCAAAACAGCTTGCTGACTATTCTAAAAAAGCACTGGAAAACGTTAAGACTATGGTGGATAAAATTCCAGCTGATAAAAAAATTAAGGTATATTATGCAGAAGGAACAAATTGGCTTCAAACTGACATTTCTGGCAATGTACATACAGAGGTTCTAGATTTTGTTGGTGCTAAAAATGTAGCAGATATATCAGAAGCAAAGGTAGGTTCTATGGCAACTGTATCAATGGAACAAGTTTTGTCTTGGAACCCAGATGTTATTCTAGAAGGCGCTACAGCAGCTAAAGGGAAATTGTATTCTATAGTTAGTAAGGATAAAAATTGGACAAAGGTTAATGCAATAAAAAACAATAAATTTTATAAAATCCCAGCACTGCCTTTTAACCTAGTAGATCGTCCTCCTTCTGCTGTAAGGGTTCTTGGAGTTCAATGGCTTGGGAATATGCTATATCCTCAATATGTAAAGATAGATATGAATAAAGAATTTAAAGACTTTTATAGGTTGTTTTATAATTATACACTTACAGATGATGATTTGAAAGGATTACTAAAAAATGCTACTTTGAAATAAATTTTAAATTTTAAGAAATCATCTGTAGAGAGGGGAATAAATATGAAAAAGAAAAAATCTTCTAATTTTAGATGCATAGCTCCAGTTCTAATATTGGTAATATCATTGATTTTTTCAGGATGTAGTGCGAAAAGTGGAAATAATCAAGCGAAAAACACCTCACAGGTAAAGAAAGACCTTAGCATTACAGATATGGCTGGACGTAAAATCAATATTCCAAAAGAAGTAAATAAAATTAGCTGTATACATCCAATTCCTTCACAGATGGTCTGGAGGCTGGCACCAAAAAAAATGGCAAGTATCGATAATCAATTTAAGGATAGATTATTATTTATGTCTGCGGCGGAGGTTAAGAGACTTAAAAGTCTCCCTGTAACAGGAACGTTTAATACTGGAGATATGGAAACAGAACAAATGCTAATGATAAAGCCTGATATTATTATATCTTTAAAGAAAGATGTAAATCTTGATAAGGAACAAACTGATTACTCAGCGCCTGTAGTTGCAGCTTCAAAGAATAGTCTCTCGGAGTATGAACAATCTTGGAGACTGATTGGAAAACTGGTAGGTAATGAAAAAGAGGGAAATGCACTAGCCGATTATTGGCATAGTACTATGGCTAAGGTTACAGATATAACATCTAAAATTCCTGAAAAGGATAAGTTGAAGGTATACTATGCTCAGCCCGAAATTAATACAACAGTTGGATCTAAAACTATTATGGCATCAATTATAGGGATGGCTGGAGGAATTAACCTTTATGATACAATTTCAACATCAAAAGCAGATGAAGAAAAGGAGAGTGTAACTCCTTCAATGGAGGAAATTATTATTTGGAATCCTGACGTGATTATAGCAAAAACAGCTAAGGCACGTGATGAGATACTCTCAAGTTCACAGTGGAAAAATATAAATGCTGTAAAAAACAAACGTGTATATGCAACTTTAAAATATGAAATGCTAGACAGAATTCAGTCCTTAATGGGACTTGTTTGGACAGCAAATATTTTGTATCCAGGAAAAATTAACTTGGATATTGAAAAAGAGATGAAAATCTTTTATTCAAAGGTTTATTTGTCCGATGCAATAACTGACACACAAATTCATGAGGTAATGAAGTAGAAAGAGTCACCAGTACTATCACTACTATGAAAGTGATAGTACTGGTATCTATTTTTAAGAAAGGAGAAATAGTCATGAAACTTGAAATTAAAAATGCTGTTTGCGGATATGGCTTAAATACTGTTGTGGATGGAATATCTGTTAAAGTAGAATCTGGAGAGATATTATGTTTACTTGGGCCAAATGGTGTAGGTAAAACAACCTTTTTTAAAACAATTTTAGGCTTTTTAAAATTGATAAGCGGAGAAATAACACTAAATGATGAGAATATACAAAAATTTTCTAAAAAAAACTTGGCAAAAGCTATTGGATATGTGCCACAAGCACATACTCCATCCTTTCCCTATAAAGTACTAGATGTAGTGGTAATGGGACGTACTGCTCATTTGGGAATGTTTTCATCACCATCTAAACGGGATGTTAAAATTGCAGAGGAAGCACTAGAAACATTAGATGTTTCATTTTTAAAGGATCGTATCTACACTGAAATTAGTGGAGGTGAGAGGCAAATGGTTCTAATTGCAAGGGCGCTTACTCAACAAGCAGAGATTCTGGTAATGGATGAACCTACCTCAAATTTAGATTTTGGAAATCAAGTTAAGGTGCTCGCGCAAATTAATAAGCTTGCAAAAATGGGACTTGGAATAATTATGACTTCACATTTTCCGGATCATGCTTTTCTTTGTTCAACTAAAGTCGCATTATTACAAAATAATAATGTCTTTACTGTAGGAAGCGTAGAACAAGTGGTAACTGAAGAAAATTTAAAAGCAGCTTACGGTGTAAATGTAAAAATAATAAGCAGTATAAATAGGCAAGGTAAAACAATTAAATCTTGCGTACCATTAATTAACTAATGTAGTAAGTTTATAAATATCTATTAGGGACTGTGGGAGGTGTGTTATGGAAATTCAAAAAAATGGTGTAAAGATTAATATTGATAAAGATAACTTGAAAACATCTAAAAAAAATAAAGAGAAACGAGTACCATATATAATTAGTAGTTTGATTTTGATACTTATAATAACCATATTAATATCCTTCACTATTGGTAGATATACAATATCATTGCCACAGTTGCTAACGGTATTTTGGGGAAAGATTTTTGGCCTATCGCCATCTTGGCCGCAAACCATTGAAACGGTTCTTTTTAATGTTCGTATACCGAGAATCTTAGTAGCAATTATGGTAGGTGCAGCCTTGTCTAGCGCTGGAGCCACTTATCAAGGCTTATTTAAAAATCCTATGGTTTCACCAGATATACTTGGAGCTTCTGCTGGAGCTGGCTTCGGAGCTGCTGTTGCGATATTGATGTCTTTTAGTAATGTGGGTATTGAAATAATGGCTTTTTCATTCAGTCTTGCCGCGGTACTTATAAGTTATATGGTTAGTAGGGTAATCAGTCGAAGTAATAGTGCAGTTATGATACTGGTACTTACTGGTATGGTAGTATCTCAGCTGTTTTCTTCTTTCACTTCCATTACCAAATATGTAGCTGATCCAGAAAGTAAATTACCTGCTATTACTTTTTGGCTAATGGGGGGACTGTCCGCTATTACATCAAGTCAGGTAATAGTGCTACTAATTCCATTAACTATAGCAATTGTCCCTCTTTTTTTACTTCGTTATAAGATTAATGTTCTTTCCTTCGGGGAGGAAGAAGCTCAGGCTATGGGAATTGATACAGGTAGAATTCGTTTGATTTTTATTTTATGTGCTACTCTTTTGACGGCGGCATCAGTTTCGGTTAGCGGTATGATTGGGTGGGTAGGTCTAATAATACCTCATATCGCAAGGATGATAGTGGGGCCTAATTACAAGGTACTGCTGCCAACTTCTTTACTAATTGGAGGTATATTTATGTTAGTGGTAGACAATATAGCTCGTTGCATTTTTGTAACAGAGATACCACTAGGAATATTAACTTCTATTATTGGGGCACCGTTTTTTCTATATTTATTGTTAAAAGGAAGGAAGGGTTGGATTTAAATAAGAGAATTATATAAAAGATATTAAGAGGAGGAGTGAGAATATGAATAATAAAATTGCAGTGTTTCTTGGAAAGGATGGTAAAACAATATCTTTAAATCAAAATGGTACAACTAAGGTATATTTGAAGGAAGGGGATGAATGGAAAGTAATTAAAGAAATTATTTTTGAGACGAACGATTTAATGGGTTCAGAAATAATCCGTGATAATGTTAAAAATATGGCTGACCATATCGGTGATTGTAGAGTTTTTGTAGCTCGTAGTGTTAAAGGAATACCATATACAGTTCTTGATGGTATGGGTTTTAATATTTGGAAGGTAGACGGCGCTCCGGAGGATTTTTTGCAACTTGTATTTAAAGGTGAGGAGGAGGAAGAACTTAATAAACTTAAACCTGAAATCATACCAACTCCTATAAGAAATGGTAAGGAAGGAAAGTATTTTATTGATATGAAAACAGAAATGCAAAACAATCCAAATTTCACCTCCAAGCAAATACTCTTACCCTTCATGAAAAAGACCTCTTTTATGGAGCTTGAAATAATTTGTGGACATGTCCCACCTTGGTTTGAAAGGGAGTTTAATGGATTGGGTTTAAGATCAGAAACTGAAAAGATAAATGAGAGAACTGTTAAGGTAAGGGTTTATCCGAAGGATGTTATTGGCAAAATGATAACAAAAGATATGACTATTGGAAAAATCCTTAAAAATAATCCTGAAAAAATTCATGTTCTAATGGATTTTGGAATGGATTGTACAGGATGCCTTTCAGTAAAATTTGAAACTTTAGAAAAAGCAGCTAATGTTCATGATGTTAATCTTGATCAATTAATTTATGAATTAAATAATTAAAAACAGGTCGCCTTAAATTATAGGCGACCTGTTTTTGATTATCCTCTTTCTACATTATTTGAGACCGCTTTTTTCTAATTCATCAATAATTTCTTCTTCTACCAAGTCTATATTTGTCTTCCCTAAATATCCGAATTTAATTTGGTGAGTCCTTATAAAGCTCATAGCCTTATAATAAGTAGCGTGATTCATAAAAGCAGAATAGAAAAACACATAATCGTAACTTACTAAAACACTAGAATCAAAATTCTCATTAAAGCCGTGTAAGGTTCTAAGTTCTGGATATTTTTCTCTGAATTTTCTTCTCCATTCTTTAGCGCCACCTATAATGATGATTTTGTTCCCCTTAATATAATCGGCTAGGGTCTTTGTTGAAGTTGAAATTAAAGGGATATAATCATTATTTACTTTGAAAATATGTTCTCGCAGAATATTTAATTCATTTCTATACTTTTTCTCATCTGATAATTGGTTTTGAAGATCGTCAATTTTATTTTGCATTTGGACTATTTGTGAGTTATGCGATTTATTTAACATATTTATTTGGCTATTAAGAGTTTCTTCAAATTTTGTATTTTGGATATGAAAAGTAGCTAGTTTAGTTGAAATATCTTTATTCACCATTAGAGAAGTATTTAAATTCTCCTCTAAAGAGGTTATCTTAATAAGTAATGTTTCTTGATTATTTTCGAAATATAAGTCTCTAGATTTTTTATACTCATTAATTAAAGATTTTATAAAAATACCAATTACAAGGGTTTGAAGTATTACATTAGGTTCTAAAGAATTATATCCTCTTTTTATATAGGATAATAATATTTCATCAATATTTAAAAAGCTTGAATCTGAAAAAAGATGATTTACATCAAGTTTATTTATCATGAACATATTATCTAAGATACCACCTAAGTCTTCAATAGGAGGAATCTCGCTGTTTAAAATATCTTTATAACTGTTTAATTTACCATACTCTCTCTTGAGCATTGCTTTAATTTCTTGTATTTCTGATTTATGTACCTCTAATTCTTTTGATATATCCCTTGTCATGGGATCATAAAATTCGAAAGTATTTATATCGTTAATAATTGAATTGAAAAAACCTTGATCAATTTCGTCTGCTGTGCGATATATACCAAAATAAAAATATACTGCAGAATCTAATCTCGCCTCTGTTTTTCTGGTGACTTCATCCATTTGAAGATATCTTTTAGCGAGTCCTCTTTTATCATATTTTTTAACTGCATGAAAAATTACAGAATAGTATTTTCTCAGTAATTTAATTACAGTGTTTCTTAAGTTATAATCCTTCTCTGCAATTAAAAGAATACCAAGTGCCTTTCTTCCTTCAATTTCTTGCTCAAGCGTGCCTTCGGTCATAATAACATGCTTTATGCAGGAAGAAGATTTAACAGCATTATAATACTTGATTTTATCGAGAAGATATAACTTATTAATGTCATTTTTCATGTCCGTGTTTCTAATCAGTGCGATACTCACATTTGCTAAGATGTAATTTTCAAGAATATTTGGAGGAACATTACAAGTCTCGCCAATCATTTTTGAAAAGCTTTCAATATTTAAATTTAGTTGTTCTGAGGTCTCTTTAACTAACTCCACTTATAAAATTCCTCCTTTAATAAATTATATTTGCAGTAATACTTTATTAATTGTGCCATTTGGTATATAATTAAGAAAAACCGTATTAAACATAACGAATTTGTATATTAATATAGTATAATGCAATTCTTAAAATAAATCAATAATATAATTTATAAAATTTCTATTTATTATAAAGATAAAAAATATGTTACGATACTTGTAAAATTTTAATATTTAACAGATAATAAAGTTATTGAAATAATGATTTATTAGAAAAGTCGAAAGGGGAACTGTTTATTATGGAAGCGAACTCAGGTCTAACAACTCAGGAAGTTGCACAAATTTTAAATATTTCGAAAAATACAGTATATGAATTAATTAAAAGAGGTGAAATTTCTTCCTATAGAGTAGGTAGAAAGGTCCGTATAGATGAAATTGATATTGAAGAGTACAAGAACAAAAGTAGAACGAATACTAAAACTACACCTACTAATGTTGAAAAAACTAATAACTCAAATATATCTTTGCTAAATTCCAGAAAATCTTTGCCAAATTCAAACTATAAAAATGATTTTATAATTTGTGGGCAAGACATTCTTTTAGATGTATTAACAAGACACTTAGAACAGCACCCTAATGGACTTCAAGCGCTTAGATGTTATATTGGAAGCTATAATGGTCTTGTTGAACTATATAGGGGAAATGTGAACATTGCTACTGCTCACTTATTGGATGCAGATACCGGAGTTTACAATATACCTTATGTCAGGCGGATACTTCCAGGAGTGCCATGTGTTATTGTTCACTTAGTGAGTCGTATGCAAGGATTTTACGTTGCTAAGGGAAATCCTAAAAATATTACTACTTGGGAAGATTTAACAAGGAATGATGTTTTAATGATTAACAGAGAAAAGGGTTGTGGAGTGCGAGTTCTAATAGATGAGTCCTTATGTAAACTTGGAATACCATGGCAGTCAATTAATGGATATGAAAATGAAGCTCTATCACATCTAGCAGCTGCTAGTACAGTGGCAAGGGGAGATGCTGATGTGGCTGTTGGAAATGAAAAAGCTGCTCTTCAGGTTGAATACGTCCAATTCGTACCTTTGCAAAAGGAAAGATATGATTTGATTATTAAAAAAGATGATATAAATAAACCTCCATTTCAAGCGGTATTGGAAATCCTTAATTCAAAGGCATTTCAAGAAGAGTTGCGTGGAATAGGGGGATATGATATGACTGACACTGGAAAAATAGTGGTTCAGACGTAATTTGTTTAACGACATGAAAAAATTTAGAATAGAATAAAAGGATGGAAGAAATAGTAAAACTATGACTTCTATCCTTTTATTTTATTGATTGAACTCTTAAATTACATAAAATTAATCTATTAAAAGATAAAATTTATGTAGCTTACTATTCTGTCATTAACATTACAGAAGAAGCCTTTATAACAGAAGTTACGTCTGATCCAACTTTTAATCCTAAGTCATGTACTGCGGATATTGATACGGAAGAAGTAACAAGGTTACCTGCGCCAATATCAACAACAACGTATGCAGTAACTGCTCCTTCATTAATAGAAACAATTTTTCCTTTTAATTGATTTCTTGCGCTTAATGCCATAATTATTTATACCTCCTAAAATGTTAAACTAGTGTTTGTTATTTCATAGTTTAAGGATATTATTCCATAAGTAACTAAAAAAATCAACCTATAAATTGCAAAATTATTATAATTATAGCAATTAAGTGTTAAAAATTAAGAAATAGCGGGTTAAAATTACTAAATTGTCGAAAAAAATCTTGCATTAAAAAGACAATTAACTTTAATATTTCTCATATCTTTTTTATTTTGAATTTACTTACCATAAGGTATGAGAGTATAAATATTATAATAATAGTAAGTGGAAAATTATGAGGTGAATTCAAAGTAACTAAAGCGTAGAGCGCTACGAGCATTCCAGCCAAAGTTATAGGAATTCCTGTATAAACATTATCAAATTTAGTGTTATTGTATCTTGCTAGTCTATAGGCACCAGCAACAGGGAAAATTAAAAAACAAATATAACCTAAATAACTTAAAGATATAAAATTATATAAATTAAATATAAGTACGGATGGTGCAACACCAAAAGATACTAGATCGGCTAATGAATCTAATTCTTTTCCTAAATCGCTAGATACTTGTAGAAAGCGGGCTACTTGGCCATCGTATCTATCCATAAGACCTGCGAGTAATATGAAAATTATAGATAACTTGTAATTAGCATCAAAGGTCATTAAAAGAGATAATAAACCAAAAATTAAATTTCCAAAGGTAAGAATATTAGGTATTGAGGATTTATTCATTAAATATCACTCCTAAAATAATAAAATTTTATTATAAATTTAAATATCATACTAATATATATTTTATGAAAAGCATCTTAATTATACATCATTTAATATCGAAATTTAAGTATGGAAATATATATTTTGTTTTATATGATAATGGAAAAGAACAAGTGAAATAAAAAATACTAATATTAATTTTTCTTTATGGTTAAAATAATTAATAATTGGTATTTGACCTAATAAAAAATGAAGGAGGATTATAAGATGAAAGTTTGTGAAATAATGACTAAAGACGTTATAAGTTTATCAGTAGATGATACAGCAGAGCATGCAGCGGAACTTATGAAAGAGTATAATATAGGATCAATTCCTGTAAATACAGATGATAGAGGAGTAGTTGGAATCGTAACGGATAGGGATATTATACTTAGGTGCACTGCAGTAGGTAAAGATATAAAAACTAAAAAAGTTCGTGAAATTATGACTTCAAACCCAGTAATAGTAGATGAAAATATAAATGTTGATGACGCTGCTAGGATTATGAGCGAAAGACAAATAAGGAGATTACCGATAACCTCAAACAATCAACTAGTAGGAATGATTTCCCTTGGAGATTTAGCATTAGAGCCTAATCTTCATGAAGAGGCTACAGAAGCATTGAGCGATATTTCTGTGCCTTCAACACATAATATTTGAAGGTTATGAGTTACTTAAGTAATAAGTTAGATTTACAAACTTTCTGGCTTATTATTTATTTCATCACTTAAGTAAAAGTCCACAAGAAAATGGAATCTTGTGGATTTATTTTTAATGATGTATACTATATAAATAAATAATCAAAATTAACGCGAAATAGGAGAGGATGCAATGAATAAGGTAAAATTTATTTACAATCCATATTCTGGAGAAAGCAATATAACATCAGATTTAGATATAATAATAAAAATCCACCAAAAATATGAGCATACAATAATACCGTATAGAATATGCAATGAAAATCCTATATCAGATGCTTTTGAGGGTATTGATAAAAGCTATAGATACATTTTAATAGCGGGTGGAGATGGAACAATTGATTGTGTAGTAAATGAGATGAAAAAGAGAAATATTTATTTACCTATAGCAATTATTCCCGCAGGTACTGCAAATGATTTCGCGAATTATATAGGTATGCCTCATGATGTTGAAAAGGCATGTAATCAAATATTGAAAAGTCGTGTTAAAAAGATAGATTTAGGAAAGATAAATGATAAATATTTTGTAAATGTAGCTAGTACAGGTCTATTCACTGATATATCTCAAAAAATGGATATGAATTTAAAAAATACTATAGGAAAATTGGCATACTATGTAAAAGGGTTAGAACAATTACCTAATTTTAAAAAATTAAAAATAAAGGTTACATCGGATGAAGTTTTTTTTGATGGAGATATGTACTTAATGTTAGTGTTTAATGGACAAACTGCAGGGAATTTAAAATTTGCATATAATTCTAAAGCCGACGATGGATTGTTAGATGTAATTATAATAAAGGCTGGAATTATGAAAAATATTTTAAATATTTTTATTAGAATGCTTAGAAATGAGCATCTAGAAAATATAGATGGAATTGTATATTTTAAGACTAATAAATTAGAAATAGAATGCTTTGAAGACATTGTTACAGACATTGATGGAGAAAGAGGACCAGATTTTCCACTCAATATACAATGTGAAAAAGGTGGGATATCAATATTAGGAGCTAAAATATAGTGAATTAAGCATATTTTTATATATAAATTAATAAATATTAACAGTAGCAATATTAGGGAGAGTATATGGATGAATATATATTTTTTACTGCTGTCAATAATGGGTTTTTTGTTATATAAAGGTATAATTTGTAGTTTGGTGTATGCACCTAAAAAAATCAAAATAATAAGTTTTGTGGCTTTAATTTTAATGACGACTAGATACATAGCTTTAATAATTCTTTTGATTAGAAATAATCAAAATTATTTATATTTATTAAAACCTGTGATATATACAAACTTTTTGTGCATACCAATATTTGGTATTGCTTCAGTTTTTATATTTTCTAGAAATAATAAAATTAAACTTAAAAAGATTTTATTTATGTGTGATATTTTATGTATTGCCTACTACATTGTGATATATAAATCCTCTGCAAATATTAGTATATCAGATTTTTATGGATACACTATAAAATTAAGCCTTCAAGACTATTGTAATGTTGCTTTACTAATAATAAATTCAATTTTTATTACTAAAGGTATAGAACTATTAGGTAAAACTTATTCTAATAAGTTGGGGACCGCATTAATAATAATATCTTCTAGTATTACATTAGTAGCAGTTGTTCTAACTTTAATAGATACAAGTTTCGCATGGTTATTACTAGGCGATATAGCATGGGTTGTAACTATAGATTATGGTTTGATGAGGTTTAAAAGGTAAAGTTTTAAAAAACATAATACTAAAAATAAGGCATTAAAAAAGCAAGGTATTAAAAAAGCATATACGGCTATAGGTAAAATATATAGTCGTATATGCTTTTTATTTTTTTATCCTTGACGCGATCTAGGATTATTTTTTTTAGTAGTTTTAAAAGCGCTCTTATGAACGGTGGTAAAAGTCGGTTTTGAGTCAGTTTTTAAAGCAGGCTTTGAATTGGTCTTTGACGCGGTTCTGGAGGAGGTTGCTTTGGAATTCTTCTTTTTTGAAAATTTAGTATTTGCCTTCATAGGTCTTGGTGGTATTAAAGACTTTTTATCAAAGCCAATTAAATCTTCTCTATGAGCCTTTATTAGCGCTTCTTTTACTATACTATAGTTTTCTGGGTTTTTAAATTGAAGCAAAGCTCTTTGCATATTTTTTTCCTTTTGCTCATTTGGAACATAAACCTTCTCATTCGTGAAAGGGTTGATTCCTGTGTAGTATATGGTAGTAGATAAACTACCAGGTGTTGGGTAAAAATCTTGGACTTGTTCTGGAGTGTAGCCCATTTCTTTGATGTATTCTGATAATTTAATAGATTCCTTTAAATCACTACCAGGGTGGCTTGACATAAAGTACGGAACTAAAAATTGATCCTTATCTATTTTTTTATTGAATTCAAAATAATTTTTTACGAAACGATCATACACTTCTTTTTTTGATTTACCCATTTGGTCTAATACCTTGTCACTAATGTGTTCGGGTGCTACTTTTAATTGACCACTAATATGATGTTCACATAATTCCTCGAAGAATTTAGTGTTTTTATCAAAAATAAGATAATCGTATCTTATTCCAGAACGAATAAAAACTTTTTTAATGTTAGGTAGTTCTCTTACCTTTCTCAATACACCTAAATATTCAGTGTGATCAATGATAAGATTTTTACAAGGCGTTGGATACATGCATTGTTTATCTCTACATACACCTACTTTTTCTTGGATTTTGCAAGCTCTATGTCTAAAGTTTGCAGTAGGGCCCCCAATGTCGTGAATGTATCCTTTGAAATTTTTAAGTGTAGTCAAAAGCTTCGCTTCATCTATAATAGATTGCTGGCTCCTATTTTGAATAACTCTACCTTGATGAAATGTTAAAGCACAAAATGCACAGCTACCAAAACAACCTCTATGACTGGTTATAGAAAATTCAACTTCAGTTATTGCAGGGATACCACCTTTATCTTCATATATAGGATGATACGTTCTAGTGTATGGTAAATCGTAAGTTATATCCATTTCACTTTGAGTTAATGATTTTTGAGGGGAATTTTGAACGATGTATCGATCATTATGTTTTTGAACAACAACTTTTCCTCTTATGTCATCTTGTTCAAGTGACTGTAATTTATAACTTTTGCCATATGCTTTTTTGTCTGTGGAAACCTCTTCAAAAGAAGGTACTTCTATGAAATCTTTAAGTTCGCTAATATCTTTTGAAGCGTATACTGTTCCTAGAAGAGTAGTCATTTTGTCTATGCTCATGCCATACCTGAAAAGGTTAGCCATTTCAACTATAGTTTTTTCTCCCATACCATAGATTAACAAGTCTGCTTTAGCATCAATTAATAAGCTTCGCCTAACTTTATTGTCCCAATAATCGTAATGAGCAAACCGTCTAAGGCTTGCTTCTATACCACCGATTACAATTGGAACATTTTTAAAGGCTTGTCGAGCACGATTACAATACACAATTACTGCTCTATCTGGCCTATGTCCTGATTCACCACCGGGTGAATAAAGATCAGTATGCCTTTTTTTCTTTGTCGTAGTATAGTGATTAACCATAGAATCTATATTACCGGAATTTATAATAAATGCATATTTAGGCATTCCGAGTTTTCTAAAATCATCAACGCTTTCCCAATCAGGTTGGGCTATAATACCTACGCTAAATCCTTCTCGTTCTAAGGTTCTCCCAATTATAGCAGTTCCAAAGGAGGGATGATCAATGTATGCGTCACCTGTAATTATTATAAAATCTAATTGAGATATGTTTCTTTCGTTTAAATCATTCATACTAATAGGTAAAAACTGTTTGTTTACTTTCATATAATCCTCCTAAGAGATTAGTTGAACCAGGGTTCATTGAACCTGGGTTCGTTGAACATAAAGTTCATTGTATTTAATAATATTAACATATCTATTAGAAAATATGAACTATAAAAGTTTATAAATGTTACAATGTGATTATAAACTGTCGAATTTTAAGATGAAACAAGAATTTGAAAGTAATAATTAAAGATGACATATAAGAAGCATTTAAAATATTAGAATGAAGAAATTTAAGCATATTTCTTATTTTGAGTTGCAATCAGAAGTATATATATAATATAATTACAAATAAAGATTGTTTTTGAAAAGCTAAAATGTTTTTAGAAAGTTCAGATCAAATATAAAACAAACTAAATATATCAGAAAAAATCATGGGTGGTGAAAATAGATGGAAAATGGTCCTCCAATTAGAAGGTCCAAATTAATTTTAAAATTTAATATAAATATGTAGAGAATTTCTTATAGTAGAAATTAACATAGATAAGTAATTATTAAAAGTCAATGAGTTAAAAATATATTGTGATATTTCTCTGCATAAGAGGGGGAATATCTATGCAAAAAATTTCTGAGTTTTTTTTAAGTAATATACTAAATCAAAATGTATACGATGAGTTTGAGGATATTATTGGCAGATTATTCGATATATACGTTTCTACTGATCAAGGATATCCAAGGGTTATAGGATATAAAATTAAAAAAGGAAGCGAAATCTTTAATTACGAATTTAAAAAAATTGAAATATGCAAAAAAGATAAAAAAATAACTGTAAGAGTAAGAGGAGTCAGAGATATAATTCCTAGGAAATACTCGTATCTTTTGTCGAAACATTTACTCAATAAACAAATTGTCGACGTTAATGGCAAGAAAGTGGTTAAAGTTAATGATTTAACCATGAAAAAAGTTGGTGGAGAAATAAGAGTTGTAGCAGTTGAATCTGGTATTATTGCGGCGACTAGAAAATATAAGTTAGACTGGATAATTAGAGCTTTCTACAAAATATTAGGCAGAGAACCGCAAGATCATAGTATAACATGGGAAAGTGTTCAATCACTAGAAATGGTAGATCATAGTTTAAAATTAACAAAGCCTTATGGAAAATTAACAAAACTTCATCCGGCAGATCTTGCAGATATTTTAGAGGGGCTAGATAATGAAGCTAGAAATAAAATTTTTGAAAGTTTAGATAAAGATTTAGCGGCGCATACCCTAGAAGAATTGCAACCAGAGGTTCAAGCAGACATTTTAAGCACTATAAATAATATACGTGCACAAGAAATTTTAGATGAAATGCCAAATGATGAAATTGCTGATATATTAGATGAAATGAAGGAAGACGATGCAGAAAAAATTCTTATAAATTTTAATAAAGATGATGAAGAAGAAATTAGAAACCTTATGGATTATGAAGAGGAAGTTGTTGGTAGCATAATGAATAAAGATTTTATATCTTTTAAGTTAAATATTACAGCTAGCGAAACCATAGAAATATTAAGGGAACTTCAACCTGAGGACGAGGTAATACATTATATTTATATTGTAGATGAAGACGAAAAGCTTCAAGGAGTTATTTCATTAAGGAATTTGGTATTATCAGCTCCAGTTCGGAAACTGAAAGACATTATGGATGATACCGTAATCAAAATAAAAGATAGCCAAGATATAGAGGAAGCTATTGAATTGGCACTGAAATATGATTTAATATCAATACCAGTTGTAGATGCTGAAGATAAGTTATGTGGGATAGTAATTATGAATGATATAATTGAAGAACTCTTGTCTCCTAGATGGAAAAGAAAACTTAAAAAAATTATATAAAAATACATTGTGTTACTAATAGTAGCACGATGTATTTTTTTTGGAATTAAGCACAAACTAATAATGGTAATAAATTATATATATTTAATCTAAGGAGGAATAAAATTGAAGATTAAAAAACATTTACTCAAAAGATGCAGCGCTGTGGTTATGATAATTTTAATTGCATATTTTGCAAGTGAAGTTTATTTTAATATTTCTAGCCGAAATGCTATAGCACAGGTGTACAAATATGGCGCGCGTGGTGAACAAGTTAAACAAATTCAAACCAAATTAAAGCAATGGGGATATTATAAAAATAGTGTTGATGGCATATACGGTTACAATACCTATCTTTCTGTTAAGTCCTTCCAAAAGAGTAATGGATTAAAAGTGGATGGATTGGCAGGGAATCAAACACTTGAGGCTATCGGCATTGTGCCTAGTAAATCAACTGCGAGTGGAACGGCCTCTAGCAAAAATGTAACAAATAATAATGATGTGGCTTTAGTTGCTAGGCTTATAAATGGTGAGGCTAGAGGAGAACCATATGAAGGTCAAGTGGCTGTAGGAGCAACGATTTTAAATAGAACAAGAGATGCAAGATTCCCATCTACAATAGCAGGAGTAATTTATCAACCAGGGGCATTCACAGCTATAGTGGATGGACAAATTAATGCAGAGATGGCAGAGAGCTCTACAAGGGCTGCAAGGGATGCATTAAATGGATGGGATCCATCTGGTGGCGCTGTTTTCTATTTTAATCCTGCAACGAGTACTAATAAGTGGATATTGTCACGGCAATTAATAAAAGTAATTGGTAAACATAGATTTTGTAGCTAATTATAAAATGGGTGGTAGAAAATTGTCTACTCCCCATTTTATTTACTTTAGTCTTGAATGCAATACTTAATGATTAAATTAAGAGTGCATAATATGGAATCCATATGAGTCCTTTCATATCCGTGGGACGCAAAAATTCCAGCACCTATTAAAGCTGTTTTTATGTCCCAGCCAGCCTTTAGGGCAGCAGATGCATCAGAACCGTAGTGCGGATAAATATCTATTTTATAATCTATATTTTCTTTTTTACATATTTGTGTTAACTTTTTACGCATTCCTAAATCGTAGGGGCCTGTTGAGTCTTTAGCGCAGATGCAAACACTATATTCTGATGAATTTTGATCAAGGCCGGGGCAACCCATATCTACAGATATAAACTCCTTGGTTTTTTCTGGAATTGAGGCAGAAGCTCCATGTCCAACCTCTTCATAATTACTAATAAATATGTTAGTTGTATATGGAAGTTCAATGTTATTATCTACTATGTGTTTAATAGCATAAAGCAGAATTGCAACTGAAGCTTTATCATCTAAGTGTCTAGATTTTATAAATCCTTTTTCAGTAAATTGAGTTCTTGCATCAAAGCAAATAAAATCACCAACGGTTATGCCAAGGGAATCTACTTCTAGTTTTGATGAGACTTTTTCATCAAGAATTACTTCCATATTTTCCGGGGTTCGTTTAAGTGATCGTGCATCATCCCCACTAATATGTACTGAGGGTTTTATAATTTGAATAGTTCCCGTAAAGGTTTCGCCGTCGATAGTTTCTACGGTGCAATTTTCACCTTCTATTGAATTCATCATGTAGCCACCTATAGGATCTAGTGACAAAGAACCGCTAGGATTAATTTTTTTAACCATTGCACCAAGTGTATCCACATGAGCAGAAAGTGTTCTTTGGTAATCATCATTTTTGCCTTTTAAGGTTGCCACAATTGCGCCCTTGTTAGTAATGATGTGTGGCACGTTTAGAATGTGAAGTTCATCATTTATGTAATCCATAATTTTTTGCGTATAACCAGAAGGACTGGATATTGATAGAATGCTCTTTAAATAGTATTTAATTTTATCTTCATTATAATTCATATGATCACTCCTTAAAAACAAATTAGAATAAGTATAATTTTACCATGAAAAATGGTATATTAGAACTAAAACATTTAACCGAATCTAATAATAAGCATAAGTGAATGGGTAAAATACAGATCATAGGAATATTATCTTTTGTGCAGTATACTATTTATGAGTAGAAGGGGAGATTAGAATTGAAGAAAAAAGCAGTTATAATATTAGGGGTTTTGGTCTTGGTTGGCATAATTACATTTAGTAGCTACTCTTATGTTAAAGTAAAGCAATGGAATTCTTTGATTTTGCCAAAAGTTAAAATAGAAAATGAAGATTTAACAGGTAAAACTAAGGAACAAGCTCAAATAATAATGAAGGATAAGTACTCTAGTAAGGTGATTAAGAAAAAAATTACTATAGTAACTGATGATAAAAAATATATATTGGACTATTCCATGCTAGACGCAAAATATAATATTAATGAGGCAATAGAACAGGCGATTAGTTATGGACGTGATATGAATATGTTCAAAAAATATAGTTCTATACAAAATCCCGTGGATAAGAAAATAAAACTAATATTTTACTATGATGTTGAAATTGTTGATAAAATATTAGAGCGAATAGCTAAAGATACAAATAAGAAGGCTGTAGATGCAACTATAACTAAGGGTAATAATGAACAATTCACTATTACTAATGATGTTTCTGGAAAGCAGTTAGAAGCAGATAAATTAAAAAGTGATATCAAGTGTAAGGTTAATGGTGATTTGTCAGGAGAGTTTATAAGCATTAAGGCTCCAGTAAAGGAATTAAAACCTAAAATTTCAACAATTGCCTTAAAAACAATTAATACGAAAATATCAAGCTTTACTACGAACTTTGGAAGCTCGCCAGAAGGTAGAGCGACAAACATAAATTTATCAACTAAAAGTATAAACGGGACACTCCTTATGCCAGGAGATGTGTTTAGTTTTAATGGTGTTGTAGGAGAGAGAACAGCAGCTAGAGGATATCAAAGCGCAGGGATAATTATCGGAGATAAATTAGAACAAGGGTTAGGTGGAGGGATATGTCAGGTTTCATCCACTCTGTATAATGCAATGCTAACAACTGGAATTATTTCAGTAGAAAGAATTCATCATACAATTTCTTCAGGTTATATCCCGAAAGGACAAGATGCTACAGTTGATTATGGCAATCTTGACTATAAATTTAAAAACACTTTCAAGTATCCAATATATATTGAAGGAGTTACATCAAATGGGAATATTTATTTTAATATATATTCTAACTCTACATTAACTAAAAGGACTTATGAACTTGTAAATGAGGTATTAGAAGTCACTCAACCAAAAACAGAAACAGTACAAGATCCGACTAGGTATGAGGGTGAAAAGGAAATTGTTAAAACCGGTTATGCAGGATTTGTTGTTAAGGTGTCAAGAAAAACTTATGAAAATGGTAAGCTTATTAATACTGAGGTTATTAATAAGGATACGTTTCACGTTATTAATGGTATTATAAAAGTTGGTACTAAGAAAGCATAGCGTTTTTATTAACGTTATGTTTTCTTTTATAGAGTATTTTCATATTATATCAGTATAACTTTAAGACTAATAATACAATTAATGGATAGATAAAGATAATTATGATAATATAATGTTATAATATTTATACCCTAAAACACTATGAGGAGGATAAAAGATGGATTATAAATTAATATGTATAGATATGGACGGCACTTTGTTAAGTGATAAATTAACAATCAGTGAGAGGAATCTTAGAGCTATAAAGTTAGCAAGTGAGAAGGGTGTAAGAATTGCAATATGTACGGGAAGAATTTTTACGTCAGCTGAGTACTTTTCGAATTTATTAGGAGTTAAGTCACCAGTTATTGCAGCAAATGGTGCGTATATTAGGGAGAAGGATAGAGATGAAGTGGTATATGAAGCATCAATAGGTGCAGAAAAATGTAAGAAGTTGCTATCCGTATTTAGACAATATGGTATATACCCACACTTTTATACTAATGACACAATCTTCACAGAGAATACAATATATTCCTCGCGTTTTTATGCAGAGGCTAATAAAACACTTTCAAAGGATAAGCAAATTAAGATGGTACTAGTAAAAGATTGGGATGAGGTATTTGCGAAATATGAAAGTGAAATTTTCAAAGGTATAGGAGTAGATAATGATATAGAAAAAATAAGAAAAGCAAAAATATCTATACGGGATATGAACGACTTTGAGGTGGTAGGCTCTAACTTTGATAATTTTGAAGTAACTAATAAGGGCGTATCAAAGGGAAATGCGGTTAAGATTTTAGTGGGATATTATGGTATAAAAAGTCAGCAGGTTATATGTATAGGAGATAGCGAAAATGATCTATCTATGATTAAAGTTGCAGGACTTGGAGTTGCTATGGGAAATGCGGATGATGCTATAAAAGAGTCGGCAAAATATGTTACTGATACTAATAATTGCGATGGAGTAGCGAAGGCTATTGAGAAATTTGTGTTAGAAGTATAAAATTTCTCCAGCGTGACTTGCAAGCGAACTCCAAACAAGAAATTCCATTAAGAAATTCTAATATTTTGCAAAAATAAAATGCTCTATCGCTCACCTTGGTTGTCCTGCCGTTCACTTAGCCTGAGCCTCTGGGTATTTCTCTGGGGGACATAACAATTATTAATTGTTATGCATCCTGGCAGGCTTACGAGAATTTTATATTAGCAAAACAAGAATTTCTAAATGGAATTTAATAGTTTTGAGCTTCTTATTGCAAATCACTATAGACAAACTTTATACTCCTATATGCGTTATCTTCAGTATTTCAAATTGTACTTGTGAATTACTAAGGCTTGCTCAAATGCATTCTACGCAATATATACTTTTGTTAGTATAATATAAGAAAAATGCCATATATTCAGAATGGTTATTACTTGTCACACCAACCTTAGTTTCTGAAATGGAAGAAACTCTCCCTATTATGATAAACATTAAAATAATTAATTTTTATAAATTTTTAGTAGAGAAGAGATCAAATACAATATAGAGAGTATAAGGAGTTAGATCTAAATAAAAGGTTAAACTTAATTATATGGTAAACTTAACTAAAAGGTACATATTTTAAAAAAATAAAGGAGCATTTTACTATGAGCAAAATGATTTTATATTCAATAAGAAGTGATTATGACAAAGATGTGGATAAGAAAAGGGATTTTGAGAAAATTAAGAGGTTTTTTAGTAGCCGTAAGAAAAATGAGTATACATTAGATGATCAGACATGGGACGATTTAGATTTGGATAATGTATATGAAAAGCTTGATAGATCTTATAGTAGCCCTGGGGAAGCAGCCTTATACACAATGCTTAGAAATCCATTAATGGAAGAAGATAAGTTAAAAAAAAGAGGGAGGTTAATTCAGTTACTTAAGGATGATACTAAGCTAAGGGAGAGTCTTCAATGTATATTTTTTGAATTAAATAGTGATTTGAAAAATAGTTTTTTAGATATGATTGAAGATAATCTTGTTGTAAATAGAGTGAAATACTATGTGTATACAGTGCTTGGAAAGGTATTGCCATCCATAGCAATTTTGCTTGCAATCTTTGTAAATATAAAATTTATGATAGGGATGTTTGCAATAAGCTCTATTAATATGATGATTAACTCTGTAGAGGTAAGAACCATTAAATCCAATGGTATATTTTATTTGCAAAGGAATATAAGAGCGGCTAAAAAAATTGTAAGTATAAATAATAAAGATATTATTTATTATAAGGACAAGATAACAAAAATGCTCAGATCCGTAAAAGATATTGATAGAAATACAAAGCAAATAGGATTTATAAATATGTGGGGAGGAATGTTTGAATTTATTTCAGTAATATTTCTTCTCGAAGAAAGTGCTTATTATTCTATATCCCATAGAATTAAAGAAGAAAAGGAAGTTTTGATGAACCTATATGGAACGGTTGGAGAACTCGAAGCCCTAATTTCTATTTCAGGTTACAAACATAATCTAGGAGAGAAGTATGTAAAGCCTAAGTTTATAAAAGGAATTACATTGAATATAAAGGAAGGAATACATCCTCTTATAGATAATGCAGTTGCAAACTCAATTGGCATAAATGGTGGTATTGTGCTTACGGGCACGAATATGGCGGGTAAATCGACTTTTTTAAGAATGCTTGGGATAAATATAATTTTGGCTCAATGTTTTGATTTTGTTTTAGCTAAGAGTTACGAGGCACCTTTTTTTAACATAGTTACATCAATTAGCCCTAATGATGATTTAATAAAGGGTAAGAGTTTTTATATGGCAGAGGCGGAGTCAATTCTTAGAATAATAGAAGCTCTAAAAAAGGATGCACCTGTGTTTTGTCCAATAGATGAGATATTTAGAGGTACAAATCCAATAGAAAGAATTGCTATGTCTGCAGAAATATTAACATATATAAATAATGGTAAATCTATTTCTATTGTAGCTACTCATGATAGGGAACTCGTAAACATTCTAAAAGAAAATTACGAATTTTATTATTTTAGTGAAAAAGTTGATACAGGCAAAGGATTGAGTTTTGATTATAAGCTTAAAAAAGGGGTTTCTCAAACAAGAAATGCTATAAAACTTTTAGAGTTCATGGGTTATCCAAAGGTAATAGTAGAAAAATCATTTAAAAGAGCTGAAACAATAGAAAGGTAAGGAGGATTAATTTTGAATTTAAATATAGTTTTATTTCAACCAGAAATTCCACAGAACACTGGCAATATTGGAAGAACTTGCGTGCTAACTGATTGTAAACTTCATCTTATAAAACCGTTAGGATTTAGTTTAGAGGAGAAACAACTAAAAAGGGCAGGACTGGATTATTGGCCTTATTTGGACCTTGAGATACATGAAACATACGGAGCACTTAGAGAAAAATATAAAGATGCTACTTTTTATTATTCTACAACGAAAGCTTCAAAGTTCTATTCAGAGGTAGAATATAAAGAAGGAGATTTCATAATTTTTGGTCGAGAATCATCAGGGCTACCGGATAATGTTCGCGGTAGTGATCCTGATAGGTGTATAAGAGTACCTATGATAAATAGCACAACTAGGTCTCTTAATCTTTCTAATACAGTGGCTATTGTAACATATGAAGCTCTTAGGCAGATAGGCTTTAAGGACATGAAATAAAGTGGTATATTAACTTGAGGCAAGCATTAAAGAAAAATAACAACATTAAGCTCTTTTATGAGCTAGAAAAGTATATATTATACAAAACAAGGTAAAAAATGGGAGGGTGGAATTATGGAACATATTTACGATGCCATAATCATTGGTGGAGGACCTGCAGGATTATCTGCGGGGCTTTATGCATCAAGGTCAAGAATGGATACTTTAATTATTG
>Ga0209540_10000989_pt1 | contig 22851 bp, 16 predicted proteins | sample BarGraIncu01121A_FD_184501 | JGI IMG/M metagenome (GOLD analysis project Ga0209540, IMG submission 184501) | Arctic peat soil microbial communities from Barrow, Alaska - Barrow Graham LP Incubations 011-21A (SPAdes) (version 2) | ecosystem: Environmental > Terrestrial > Soil > Wetlands > Peat... | reverse complement strand
ACTTTATACACCAACTTTTGTTCAATAAAAATTCATTTATTTTCGAACATATACACATAAAAAATCCCCACATTCTCACTATGCAGGGATATTAATTTTAGTGTAAAGACAGGATAGGCTGATGGAATGCAAGTAATTCTAATGGTGTAAATTTAAGTAATTCAGTTATACGTAAATTATCATACATATTGTTTTTTTATTAAGTGTGATTTTGACTGCGAATAATCATACCCTTTTTAGGTGGATGCTGTGGCAATGGTGGTTGGGATAGAATATTCCGATCATCCATCTAATCGTAAATACTTTTTCCTGTATCAGTCCATATCAAGAGCTGCTTTTCATTACCAATAAAATCCTGCACGTGATTTTGTTCCTCAAATTCAAGAGCTTCACTAATGTTTTCAAAACAATAGGCAAATTCAATGTTGTCTGTCCACTTTAAATCAGGTGCTTTTGTTAGAAATTTATCCTTTTTATAGGTAGAAATACAGATTTTATGAATGCTAACTACAGCATTGCCATTTAAGTCTATGAGCATAATTAAGTTAGATTTAATGTGGGTTTTGTTGATATAAAACGTTTCAAATATGTACAAATATACAAAAATATAATGAGCTATGCAATGGTTTAAAGTTCTAATTTAAAGTATATTAATGATTATTTTATTGATTACACCAAGGCTTGTTAATGTATTCTAATTGTGTGCATTTTGTTTCGGTTTTTATTTCAACTTTTATTTGTTGCTATAGTAAATGTAATAGTTGAATTTTATAATCGATAGAAAAGACTGTCTTACCAATGATTCATATTTGCCTAAATATATTTTTTTTCAAATTAATGTGTTGATATATAATCCCTAATTAATAAATGATAATTTTTTAGTTGGAAGTTCAAATTATTTGTAGTAGATTTGTAACCATTGTGTAAGGTTATATAATATGGTTATGGAAGAATACTTGACATTGACGGAAATATCTGAATTACTAGGTAAAAACAAAGAAACATTGAGGCGTTGGGATAGAGAAGGTAAATTACCTGCTGTTCGTGAGCCAATGAGTAATTATAGAGTATATAAAAAAGAGCAGGTACAATCTATGTTCCCTGGCTTTTTTGATGAATTAAAACAGGAAGCTGTTTCAAATTTTGTTGAAGCTGAAAATAAATATACCGTTCTCGAATTATTTGCAGGTGCAGGTGGTTTGGCAATAGGAATGGAAAAAGCTGGTATTGAGTGCGTAGCTTTAAACGAAATTGATAAATGGGCGTGTCAAACCCTACGGACAAATCGACCTCATTGGAATGTGATGGAGGGTGATATAAGATCTTTTGATTTTTCGGAGTATAAGAATAAAGTAGATGTAGTTACAGGCGGATTTCCATGTCAAGCGTTTAGCTATGCGGGTAAAAAATTGGGTTTGGCAGATGCTAGAGGTACACTTTTTTATGAATTTGCACGTGTTGTAAAGGAAGTAAACCCTCCAATATGTATTGGTGAAAATGTTCGTGGATTGTTGAGCCATGAAAATGGTAAAACCTTAGAAGGCATGATTTCAATACTTGACGAAATTGGTTACAATGTTGTACCTTTTCAAGTATTGAAAGCAATTAATTATAATGTGCCACAAAAAAGAGAACGGCTTATTTTAGTGGGTGTAAGGAAAGATATTGATGTGAAGTATGAATATCCTAAACCATTTAATAAAATTTTCAATTTAGAAGATGCATTGAAAAAAGGTGAACTTTTCGATTGTGATGTTCCGCCTTCAAACGGTGCTAAATATCCAAAGAGTAAAAAAGATGTGTTGGATATGGTTCCCCAAAAAGGATATTGGCGCGACCTCCCCCTTGATATTCAAAAAGAGTTTATGGGTGGTAGTTATCTTTTGGGTGGAGGAAAAACGGGTATTGCACGCCGTATTGGATGGGACGAGCCTTGTTTGACCCTCACTTGCAGTCCTGCACAAAAACAGACCGAAAGGTGTCATCCCGAAGAAACACGTCCATTCACCATTCGAGAGTATGCGCGTATACAGACTTTTCCCGATGATTGGAATTTTGACGGTTCAATGGCTCAGCAGTATAAGCAAATAGGCAATGCCGTGCCAGTGAATTTGGGCAAAGAAGTTGGATATTCTATTGTAAAATTCTTGAACAAGTATTACAACTTATCAAAACCTAAATAATAACCATAGTTCTCAAAAGTAATTTCGTCTAAGATACTTCTTTTTGAATCTTTGACTTGTTCGTTGATTTCTCCCAATGCTGAGTTTTCGGCAGAGTCGGAGTTGCTATCTATTGATTTCAGATAGTCTTTAATAGCGATGGGAAGGGCTTTATATAATTGAAAAAGCGCATCGTCTTGTTTGGATAATAAAGCGTAAAACTGATCACCCGAAATTTTGAAAACACGGCTGTGGCTATATTCTTTGCCGTTAATTACACCCGACCATTTCTCATTAAAACTACCGTTGGCAAGTATTTGAACCCAATAACAATTTGATTTCTTATAGCTGTCGGCATATCGTGCTAGTTTCTGAAAAAGACTCTCGGCCGAGCTGCTGTTCATTGTGTTGTGTTTGTTTTTGATGTCCGCAAACAATGTGTCGTCGACCGCTTTGATATCAAATCCGCTCAAATTTCCAACTTCAAATCCTTTTATGCCACCCAATATTTGCTCATGAAAAGTACCAATAGAATTGTTTATAGATTTATCAATCTGACGTAAAATCTCCGACTGGATTAAATCCTCTTCCTCTATATTATTAAACCTTGCATCAAATGTAAGTTTTATAGTGTCTACTTTATTGCTGTAAAAGTTCTTTTTAGAAAGATTTTTTTTTGCTTTCAGGTATGCATTATGAAGATTGGCAATACAACGTAGCATATGCTCGTCTGATATAAAATTTACGTATTTGTTTTGCATTTTAGTGTGTGTATTGATTGTAATGTAAACCTAAAATAGAGCTTTGTTTATTATTCAAACTGAAAATGAGAATTGTTGAGTTGGTTTTGCCATGCTAAATGCATATAAGCAACGCAAAGATAGTAAAATTTATATTTGATAAGATATAGATAGTCGGTTTTGATTTTCGAATCTGAAGATGTAGACAACTCACCTCGTCAATCTTCTCAAAACAAGCCTTCAAAAATAATCCCCACATTCTCATGCAGGGGTAGTATCTTGGGGTGATAGAGTAGGAGTGATTACTTTCTGAAAATATGCTGATAATGATAATCCAGAAACTCTTTCGATGGTAGAAACTTATCAGGGAGAATAATCGATTTGTTTTCGAAGGCAATAAAATTGCTTTCAATAGCAGGTGAAATAGTCTTGCTTTTTAATGCCGGTGAAATTTTCAACGAATAATCATCAGGCGAGATCGCTATTAAGCCACAATCAAATGCTTTGTCGTGGAGTGAGTTTAAACAAAGCCCATTCATTGGGTTCAGCCTATTTTTATCGTCTTTACTCCATGGAACAATATGACTTGCAATTAAAAGTTCGGTATTTTCAATACCAGTAATGCAACATCGGCTGTTGTATGTAGCCAATACAATATTTCTAAAAATGGATTGGTTAACTCTTGTCTTTACTAATCTCTCTTTTTCGAGACCATCTTTTGGCAAATCTGTAAGTTCAATATGATTAATTTTTTCTATAGTAGAATGACTCTTAGTCGCCAATAACGTTTCACTTTGAATCAAAGTAGTATCCCAATTCTGATAAAACTCATCCCATATTTCTTTATCCAATTTGCTTGCATTAGATGCGCCTTTTATTCCTCTTTCTTTTAAACTGGGGTCAAAGCTGGCTAAATTTCCTAACTTAAATGTAACTGAAGAAGGCGTTCTACCAATAAGATTTGCAAATTCAATAATCAACGGATTACGGTGATGCATTTTGCCAAATGGAATCTTGCAATAGAGATTTATTGCTAATATAAGTTCTTCTCTTGTCCAAAGCTTTTGACCTTCTTTCATAGCTAATAGAGGCAATAAAATGGTTTTAGAGTTTTGACATAGCATCAGAAAAATTGGCCTTATGTTTAACTATGTCTTTTCGTATTTTTTTACAAAAACTTTCGTCAAATGTCAGACCAGATTCGCCATGTTTGAAATATTCTTTCCCGTCTTCGTTTTTTAATAACATAGCGTGAGCAAATTTATTTCTTATTGAAATAATTTCCCTTTCATAATCACCAAAAATTGTTTTGTTTTCTCCCTTATCCAGATTTCTCATTATTGCTCTCCACCTATGCGTCGCTCCAATTTTCATTATTATTGTATTTACATCTTCAATTCCGGCTATCTCAGAATTAAACTCTTTATTTGATTCGATATATTTATTTTTAATAATGGGAACAGTTTTATCGATACCTTTAATATCAATTAGCTTGGCTAGTAAGTTTTGCATCTCAACATCTAAGCTACTCGTCTCGTTCATAATCATTCCTCTCATAGTAACAATATGTTGAAATTTTTTCACAGTCAAATCTATCAACTCCATAGCTTTATCAATTACAATTTGATAATGATTGTTCCCGACAATTCTTCTAGTATCAACAAAGGTTATTCTGTCCTTTTTTATAGTGTCAGCAACTTCACCTTGTGCAGAATAGAACATGATTTCGGTAAAAATTGAATTTTGTTCGCGAACTTGATTTATAATCTGATCACCATCTCTTGTGTTCTTTTCTGTATCATTTAGATGATAATCAGTTAGAATTAAATCAAATGAATCATCAAGATGAGTGAAAAATTCTGTTTCATTCTTTACTGTGATTAATATTGGTGAAAAGCCTAAATCATTTAAATGATTTACTATTTCTTTATCATATTGATCTTCTAAAATGACATCCATTTTATCATCTAACCATAGTATTTTATAATCTAACTTCATAATTTATATTGTTATTTTGAAAGTTGTTCCAATACCTTTTGTGGATTCTGCAATGATACAGCCTTTTAGACCTTCAATAATATCTTTCGCTTGATATAAGCCAATACCAGTACCATTAGTTGTTGTATAACCTAGCTCAAAAATCTTCTCAAGATTTTCTTTTTCTATAGTCTGCTTTCCATTGTCAATTACTTCAATAGTTAACCCATTTTTAGTCCGTGAAAATGTAAAGAGTAATTTTGTAGCACCTGCTTTTTCTGAGTTTGAAATAAATACATCAATTAGAGTTGTTATTTCTAAGGGTCTTATTTCCTTTATATATTCTATTTCACCATTTACAATGATTTCTATTTCTAGCTGCGAATCAATTATTCTATCATCTACAATATATATTTCATTAAGATACCCTATTATAAACTCAACAATATCTCTTTCTATTTCGCTTGCTTTCAAATTGAAATTAGCCTTTGTTACAAAATTAGCAATAGAGTTAATTTTAGAAGATTCTAAAGACATTATAGTAATACTTTCTAGTAATAGCATCAATTTTATCTGGACTTAAATGCTTTAGGAGTAATTTTATATTTCTATTTATTCTACTAGATGAGTGAAAAATTTGGTGTTGTAATCCAATAATTCTCTCCTTATCTGTACCCAATAAAGCGCCTTGCCAAGAACCTTTCTTTTTTTCAAATTCGAGTTCATTTGTAAGTCCTTCGTTTTTTATAAACTCAACTATAGCTTCATCTTCTGCTTCATCTTTGATTTTCTCAAGGTTTGATATTTTTTTTTCGGCTCTGTCAATCCCTCTTAAAACTTCTTGTTTGTCAAAGTTGTCATTCGTTATTTTTTGTTTGATCTCGGCTAGAACACTTCTAGCTGAACCTTCCTGCTTTGCATCTAAGATCTGAAATAGATCAGGTGCATACTCGATGGATATTAAATTTTTGGATTTTGATAATTTTGAAACAATTCCTTGCAAGGCTAATACCTTTTCATGTTCATCTAAGTTGACATAGTCATCTTCGGATAAATCTTTTCCCCAATCAGAAACATCAACAATATATTTTTCTAATCTTCTCAAAGTAGTATAAAACCATTCATATAACTCACTATATGTTGTAGTCTTTATTAGTCCATCACCTCTACTTGATGTTTCTCTTAACTCATCGTTTTGTCCTTGAATTTCAATATATCCAATAACCTCTCTATTTCCTAAAAACCGTGTTCTTCCTTGTGCTTTTCTGTTGTCCATCTTTAATGGATCATCACCACGTTCCCCGTATGGAAAAATACGTAATCCATTCTTATAAACAAAAATATGCCCATATTCAACAGGAGGCATTCCCATTCTCCTTGTAAATGTTGATTTCGCAGAGGAATTCAAATAATATATTGTGAACTCAATGTCTTTTAGATTTTGGAGAGTATTTGTTTCTTCTATTTTATATACCAACTTTCCACCCTCTAAAAGGGTAGTAGTAATTATATTTTTATTTTCAGCGGAAATTTCAGATACAATTTTTGTAGTTTTTAAATCAAGAGTGTCAAAAATTAAATTTTCAACTATTCCGTTGACAATATTATTGTATATGGCATCTTTGGGAAGATTTTTCTTATTCCCGTTAATTCTAATTCTTTCATCTTCGTTTTGCTCTGATTCAACAATAAGGTTGATATGAAATGAGTCAGAAGCATTTTTATTGTTGGGATTTACAAGTTTAGCTAGTGCTCTTTTCAGTTTTAATAATTTCTCCCTATTCCATTCGCTTCTTAAATTAGTAATTTCAAGTATCGTTCCATGTTCGATATTATAATTACTGTCTGAAATTGTATCGTGTAAAACACTTATATTTACAAATTCTTCACTAAAACCACCTTCAAACTTTTCCCAATCTGTAATTAGAACTTCTGCTTTAGGATTAGGTTCATCTTTTTTAGTTTCTAAATATAAAATAGTTCCTAATCTGTCGCAAGAAAATCTACCAATCCCCTTAGCTCCCGCATAAGCTCTTTTTATCTTTATTTTATCTCTATAATCATAATTGTCCTCCTCGGTACCTTCTTTTTTAGCTGAATATGCTACAAAAAGCCATTTATTGATTAAATCATCGTAATTCATACCTTTGCCATTATCCTTGATGATTATTTTGGCGTTAGGAGCATTGATTTTATCAAAAGTTATTTCAACTTCTGTAGCATGTGCATCATATGAGTTTTTTACCAATTCAAAAACGGCGATAAAATCATCGTTGATTAAATCGCTACCAATAATGTTCTTTAATGCGGAACTAATTTTAAATTGTAATTGCTCAGACATTAGCTTATGAGTTGTTTCAACACCAATCCACCTTGTTCTGCAAAAAGTGGCGGAATAGCATTTCCTATTTGTGAATACCTGGGAACTTCTTGTGTGCGGCGTTTACCACCGGTAGTATATTTACCTTGGAATTTATACCAATCAGGGAATGATTGAATTCTTGCATACTCTCTAACTGTCAGAATCCTTGGTTCAGAGTAATGAATATAATCATCCGGCAAAGTGGTTATTGTAGGCGTTTTTGAGTTTTTGTCAAGTGGAATAATGGTATGTTTCTTGATATTAAAGTGCTCTCTTGTTTTAGCATCAATATCAAAGTTTTTACGGCAATTGTTGAGGATTACTTGAAACTTAGCAATAATATCTGGTCTATGTTTAGGAAACCGATGACTATCTGCAATTTCATTTTCAATACCTGCACGCATAAGTCTTTGATAATTACTTTCGGCAGTTGAATATATTCCGGCCTCAAACCTTTTTGTGTCTGGCGATTCTCTTAAGCCATTTTCTTTTAGCAAATCAGAGATAGCATCTTCTAGATTTGTACCTACTGTTAGATTTTTTTTAGCTAGAAATGAGTGCTTATTCTCTTGTATTTTAGAAAAGAATGCATTCGCAGTCTCTTGTGTCGCATTTTTCAAGTTCTTTCTAACTCCAACAAGAATAAATCGCGTTCTTTTTTGAGGTACGCCATATTCTCCAAAGTTCACTAACCTTCCTTTTACAAAATAGCCAGCATTATCGAGCTCTTTTTCAACAAACGAAGAATATTCTTTTCCCTTATCTCTATTCTTTTTAAACTCCATTGTAAAACCCTTTACATTTTCAAAAAAAAGGATTTTAGGTTGTATCACTTTTATAAAATCAATATAGGAAGTAATTAGATTATTTCTTTGATCACTTTCATTTCTTCGTCCTGCCATCGAAAACCCTTGACAGGGTGGTCCTCCTGCCACTAAGTCTACTTTTCCTCGTAACTTCAAAAATTTATCTTTGTAAAGTTCGACAGCTTTATCAATTTCGATACTTTCTTGAGGGAGCCATTTAGGCCAGTCAAAATGTTTCTTATTATCAATAAGGTTATATTTCAGGGTTTTGAATGCATCTGGGTTTTTTTCAATGGCAAATATTCCCTTCCAACCTGCATTGTGTAGACCTAAAGAAAGTCCTCCGCATCCGGCAAATAGATCGATATATTTGTATTGTTTCGCGCTCATATAATAAATTTTATGCAAATATACAAACAAAATGGTTAACGAAGAAGATTAGATTAATAAATTTAATGACAGTAATGTTGTTTTTATTCTCGATTTATTTTTTAGTCGTTTTTGGATTCGCAATGCTTTCAAACTGTAACTTGAATAAAAATGCTCGACTTCGAGGCCTGTTTTGAAAATTTTGCGCATTTTACGCATTTTGCGCACTTTGAATACTTTGAATTTTCTGTATATTTTGAATAATTTGTATTTGTGCTGATAATCAATTGTTTGGATTGTGAATAAGTGCTTCTGTAATCCTCTTTTCCCTTGGTTTACGGACTGTAAGGCATAATTATTTTGTGTATAAAGTGCGTCTTTTTGTCCAATAATTGGGGTATAGATAAAGAAGTGTAAGATAATGAGTGAATTACGTCTTGCTTTTTTGTATTTTTTATTACTTGCATATACAAACTGAACTAAAAAAGGTGTTTAAGCGCATGCTGTTGTCTTTCTTGGGTGACATTGCATTCCAAAAGTTGTCAGAAAACTGTCTGCAACTACTTTTTTAAAGATAAGGTTATACAGTCAGACTGATTTTTGTGTTTGTATATATCTTTATTTATAAGATAGTTGTGAAATGAATACTTTCAGTTTTTCTTCTTTTTGCCTGTTTATATTTCAATCTGAAAGTTGCCTCCTTTTTCCGCATTTCTTGTCTTTTTATTTTCTCTTCCCTCTTTTTACTTTCGCGCACCAAATAATTAGTAGGTAGTCAAACGCTTGATGATTCTCAGATCTCAAAAACGATTGACATGATTCATTTCAATCCACTATTGATAGGGTTTGATCAATTGATAATTCCATTTTTTTTTGGATATATACATCAATAGACGAAAAGTAGATACAGCCTTTTTACCAGTTCAATTGCTTTTAAAAACACAATGTACTTGCAAACGGGGTGTATTTACTTTCTATACTGTCAATATTTTATTTTGTACAGTGGTCTGAAACCTGTAAACCTTTGTTCCTGTATAATTTTTTGGAGAATTGCTCACGGCTAGCATAACCTAATCATCAAATTTATCAGAATGAGTAAAGTGGAAAATGATTATTTGCCTGATTTATAGGTTTTTCTGTAGGCTTGCAGATTCTAAGTAACAAAAGTGGCGGTTTTAGAGGTCTCAAATCCTTAAAGGTGATTCTTTTTTTTAGGAGATACCCATCGGCTAATAATAAATTGATAAATACAATAAATAATATGAAGAAGAAATTGAACGGATATTCATTTTTCAAAGAAATTGCTTTGAATTGTCTGGCACGTCCACCCAACAGTAATTAATCAGTGGTTTTTGATGCAATGAGTGAAGAAAGTGCTTAATCGTTGACATTTTGATTGAAAAAGTGCAATTGCTCATCTACACTTACACCAACGCAACTCTAGTGATGCTCCACATCAACTCCACATCAACTCCAGTGTAGTTTTGTCGTCTACCCGGAATTGTAAAATATCAAAATGACAGAAATTATTTTTATTTATTAATGCCTAAAACAAAAAAAATGGCAAAATTTAACTCTAGTACCTTTGGTACTATTTCAGGTCGTCACGGTTCGGCCGTAGCGTCGACCACTAAAGATGGTCAATGTATTTTGAAAGTGTTCAAAGCACCCTCAAATCCCAAAACGGTAGCCCAGGTTAGACAACGTACTAAATTCGGGTTCGTAAATTCAGAACTGAGTCCCTTACGCGATATCTTCAAAAGAAGCTATCGTAGCAACAAGGGAATGAATCTTGCAGTTTCTTACGCTCTGAAAAATGCAGTGCTTGGTGATGCTCCCGATCTTTCGCTCGATTATTCGAAACTTTGTTTTTCATGGGGTAGTATTCAGTTTCCGGATCAAATAAATGCTTCAACTCCCGGGTCGAATGCAATACAAATTGATTGGGATACCACAACAAGAACCGAAGATGAAACTCCGGATGAACTAAACCTGATATTTATGAATTCTGAATCGAAGTTTTGTATTTTGAGAGAGGGTGTAGCTTTACGAAACAGTGGTACTGTATTGTTTGAGCTTCCTGCAATGTGGGCTGGCAAAGAGGTCTATTGTTGGGCTTTTTTCTCAACGCCCGAAAGTAATCAGACTTCGGTAAGTAGATTTCTTGGCTTAGTGCAATTGCAGTAGCCACAATTTACTTTATAACAGAAAGGTTCGCGTGAGTTATCACGCGAACCTTTTTTTATTGATAAATAGATGTTTGCTTTCTAATTACTTTTACAATCGTTCTGTAAGGATTGACCTCGTCTGGTGAACCTCCCGAGCGAAAGTTTTTCTAGAGAAGTGCCCGTCGACTGATGGATCGACTTTTTTGTGTCAAGTTTACAGAAAAGGAGCTTTTTTGATAAATGAAAGAAACGCAATTCTCATATCACCCCTAAATTCCTAAAGGAGAATTGAAGAGTGGTTTGCTAGATTTCAGAATAATCAGAGACGATACTAATCCAGAGCCCCCTTAAGGGGGTTGGGGGCGGTTGTTTCTTAAGACAAAAAGTAAGTCGGGGTTTGGGGCGGAAGCCCCATTTCAAATCATTAATCGATTTAATTAAAAATGATTACAATAGAATTATAACTCCTTATAGTCCAAAAGTGTCAGCCACTGCCTTACACACTACTTTACCATCTACAATATTCAAACCTTTGCGGAGATCTTCGTTTTCTTCGCAGGCTTTTTCCCAACCTAAGTTAGCCAACTTCAGTGCGTAAGGCAAAGTAGCATTGGTTAGCGCAAGGGTAGAGGTAAACGGTACTGCACCGGGAATATTAGCCACACAGTAGTGCAAAATACCATCAACGGTATACACAGGTTCGGCATGAGTGGTAGGGTGTGAGGTTTCGAAACATCCACCCTGGTCGATAGCCACATCCACCAATACCGAGCCGGGTTGCATCAACTTCAGCATGTCGCGGGTAATAAGGTGCGGCGCTTTAGCACCGGGAATCAGCACTGCACCAATCACCAAATCGGTATGGGGTAGCAATTCTTCAATATTGGAGGAGGTCGACATAAGCGTGTCTACATTGGCCGGCATAATTTCGGCAAGGTAACGCAAGCGTGGCAACGAAATATCGGCTATGGTAACATGAGCACCCAGTCCGGCAGCCATCAAAGCTGCCTGTGTGCCTACCACACCACCACCAAGTACCAATACATGAGCAGGTTTCACACCAGGTACGCCACCGAGCAAAATACCTTTACCACCTTTGGGTTTTTCCAGACAGCGTGCGCCATCCTGAATAGACATGCGTCCTGCCACTTCCGACATAGGAATGAGTAGGGGCAAGGTGTGGTCGGCTTTTTCCACTGTTTCGTAAGCCAGGCACACGGCTTTACTTTCAATCATGGCCATGGTCAGTTCTTTGCCTGATGCAAAGTGGAAATAGGTAAATACCAGTTGGTTGGGGCGGATCAGTTTATATTCGCAAGCGATAGGCTCTTTCACCTTCATAATCATTTCGGCAGCAGCGTATACTTCGGCGGCAGTAGGGATAATGGCTGCACCGGCTTTGATGTATTGCAGGTCGGTAAAACCACTATTTTCGCCGGCATGTGTTTCTACCATTACTGTATGTCCATGTTGAACCAATGTTTTAGCTCCCGATGGTGTCAAGGCAACGCGGCTTTCGTTGTTCTTGATTTCTTTTGGAATTCCAATTTTCATATACTTGTTTTTTTATAGGTAAATAAAATGAATGTATGTGTTTTATAAGCTTGATAAAGTGATTGTCTGAATCTAATGCAGTACTCTTTGTCTGTATTAATTGCCGTCACATTTATGGGGCGGATAGATATACAAAAGAGATATTGGCTTTAGCCAAATAGTAGTTGAAGTTTGGCTAAAGCCCTAAGAATTTTAATCATTTATTCCGTCCCATAAATGGGACGGCAATTGAACTAAATCCATTTCCAATCTAACAATCAGAACACAATATTATCTCTTTTCAACTACTTTATTGCTTATTTGTGCATAAATACGCTGTAAAAATACAAGATTAATTTCAAATCGGAACATAAAACCAAATTTATTTGCGCTGCGGTGTAAATAAATTTGATAAATGCTTATTTGTAAGGACTTAGAGCTTCTTTTAAATTGTATTCTGCACGCCTGCCCGCGTATCAAAATGCTTGTTTTCTACTGTTTAATTGAATAAAAAGCTGCTGATATACTACAAAAAATGCAGGTGTACTTACAGATTGAAATCAATCCGATACGTACACCTGCATTTGGTAGAATTCGGGGTATTTGTAGGTATAAGCGGTTCAGATTATATTATTTATCTAATCAATACTCGAATTCTTTTGTCTACATAAGTTGGCTTACCGATTGACCTTGTCTGGTGAACCGAAAAACAAGTGAAGTTGGCGTTTGAAACTGTCCTGTTTGAGCGACGAAGGAGCGAGTTTGGACGGTTTCAGCCAACTGAGCGTAAGTTTTTCGAGTGAAGCGGGCGAAGTCTTGACTTTTTTGCTTACTTTTTGTGTTAAGACAAAAAGTAAGTCAGGGTTTGGGGCGGAAGCCCCGACAAAATTGCCACTTCGTGGCAAAAATAGCCGCTTAACCGCCTTTCTCCTATAACCTCATTATCCTCACGCTACTCGAATAGCTTCCAAACACTCCCAATCCATTTTTTACGTTGGTGTGAATCTGAACCGGTTCGGAGAATACATCATCCTTGTTGGCCACTGCTCTGGTGCGTAAGTAGAGATAATAATCTTTACTGATTTGCTGAAGAGCAATAATCATCTCTGTTTTGCCGTTCAGCGATTGGTCGTAGTACACGGTGGTACTTTCGCTCAGTTTAAACTTCATTGTGTACTCTTTTCCATTGATAATATCATCGCCGAAAATGCAAAAAGGATTGCTATCATCTTCGGTCTGCAGTGGATCCGACGAATAGGCTTGCGGGTCTATGTTTTCCGAAATCTGAGGATCGCCATAATACACCGTACCATCAGTATAAGTATATTTTCTTAAAACTGTCAATCGGTAATAATTCTTTTCGCTTCCATTATCCTTCATTTTTATTTTGAACTCATAATCGGTGTACACTTGCTTAGAAATAGTGTCATACACATAACCCTTACTGCCATCCTTATTTACTATGTCTTTAACCGTATAATTATAATACGAATGTCCCGAAGTCACAGTAGTATCTACCGATATTAGCTCCGGTCGGGTAAGTACCTTGTCCTCGCAGCTCACGTCGGTTTGGTTCGGAACGGTTACTACCAGCTTTATTATTTCGCCTATAGTCGGTATGTAGGTGCCTTTATAGTTTCCTTTATCGGTATGGTTCATTTTTTCTTTAAACGTATCATTCACATATACCGATACTGTGGCGTTTTCTACGCCTGTTATGGTGTTTTCCTCTTCCAGAAAAAACTTGCTTTCGGATATGTTGGCCGATACTACCGAGTCGGGCGATACAAAACTATTTACCACCAATACGGATTTGGTCATCTCTCCCTTAAACTCCACATCTTTCTCGCACGATGCGAACAGCACAAGGCTTATTATCAGGCTTAAATATATTTTTATAGATTTCATTGTTGTATTTTTTATAGGGGATAAGGATTAAAATTTATAGCTATAACTTACCGATGGTATGATGGGGAAAATAGAATACTGAGTCAGTGTTTTGGTTGTTTTGCTCGTATTGGTTACCGGGTCGTAGCTGTATTTGTCGTTCTGCATCGTGATGAATGGGTTCTTCTGATTGTAGGCATTGTACACGCTGATATTCCATGTTCTGATACCATGTTTCAGCTGCTTGTGAAAGTTCATGCCAATGTCTAGTCGATGATAAGGGGCGTAACGATAATTGTTGCGCGATCCAACGTAGGGTAAATAAGTCTGATATTGTGTTGAAGAGTAGCCATTGCTGTATCCGGATGAGGTTTGATAATTGCCGGGCAGCGTGGTGCCGGCAAAGTTCTGCAACGCCAATGTTCCGCAGCTACCGGTGCTATAAGTCCAGGTGGTAGCTATATCGAACTTTTCGGAGAACTTATGCGATAGCACTATATTGATATTGTGTCTGCGGTCGTATTTTGCCGGGAAAGCTACTCCGTTGTTCAATTCTTCACCCTCGCGGTCAAATAGTCGCTCTGTTTTCGACCAGGTATATCCAACCCAACCGGTGGTTTTTCCCACTGTTTTTTGTGCAAGAAACTCTATGCCGTATGCCCAGCCGCGACCCATACTCACCTTATCTTCCCAGCCGGTACTCGACCCCAGAAAACTTGCACCGTCTTTGTATTCAATCAGATTATCCATTGACTTGTAATATCCCTCTACCGATAGATCGAATAAATTCAACAGGTTGTAGAAAGCACCCAGCGAGTATTGACTGGACTTCATTGGGGCAATGCGTTTGGTAACCGGTACCCACAAGTCGGTTGGCAGGCTGATATTACTGTTCGATAGCAAGTGAATATATTGGCTCATATAGGCGTAGCCGGCTTTCAACGATAGTTTGTCGTTGAGTAGAATACGTGCACCCAGTCGGGGTTGTAATGAATTGTAAAATTGTTTTTGCACAATAAAACTGGAGTAATGCAGTCCTGCATTTATTTTAAATACCCTGCTGATGCTAATATTATCTTCGGCATATATCATGGTTTCGTGCGCACTTACATTTTTATCGCCAACGGTAGTATCGTTACGTTCGGTGCTATTGTCTTCTATGGTTTTAGAATTTGCTACCAGCACGCCCGGGCGAAAAGTGTGGAAGGTGTAGTTGGCTCCGAATTTTATATCATGGTTAGAGTTAGGCGTGTAATCAAAATCTACCTTTGCCGAATAATCCACAATGCCCGATTTGTATCTGACGTTTGTCGTTTCTTTCGAGTAGGTTGCCGGCGAAGTGGTACTTGATTCGTAATCTGTACCAATACCCATATCGAAGCGGTAACGGGTAAATGCAGCGGTGGTATTCATAAACAGCTTATTGTTTATAAGATGATTCCAACGCAGTGCACTGATAATATTTCCCCATTTCCAGTCCACTTTGTCAATATTTGTATTTTTGTAAGTGTTGGTCGAGCCTGAATTATAATTATCGGAGCCACTATTGTAGGTGTACTGATTATTTACGTTAATAACATCGTCGCCCATATATGTGCTCAGGAATAGTTTGTCTCTGTCCGAAATGCGATGAGATATTTTAGCGTTCAAGTCATAAAAATAGTATCCACCACTGGTTTTATCCGATGTACTTTTAGAATTGGCCATTGCTATAAAGGGTTTTGCCAATAAATCGGCGTAGGTTCTGCGTGCTGAGATATTGAATGTGGTTTTATCGCTGAAAAGTGGTCCTTCAAGATTGATCTTCGAAGATATAAGACCTATAGTAAAGTTTCCATGAAGTTTTTTGTTATTACCATCCTTCATTTGTATATCCACTACCGACGAAAGTCTCCCTCCAAACCGTGCCGGAAAACTGCCCTTGTACAGCGTTACGTTTTTAATAGCATCAGCGTTGAAAACCGAGAAGAAACCAAACAGGTGATTCACGTTGTACACCGGTACTCCGTCGAGTAATAGTAGGTTTTCGTCCGGCCCGCCACCACGTACATGAAATCCTGCCGACCCTTCTGTTCCTGCTTTAACACCGGGCAACAGCTGCAATGCTTTCAGTACATCTGTTTCGCCAAATAAAGCAGGGATGGTTTTTATCTGTGTTATAGGTATATCTATAGCACTCATTTGCGACCCTTTTACACCCAGTTCCTTGCGGTTGGCTGTAACTACCACTTCTTTTAGTTCGGTAGCTTCCTGAAGCTGAATGTTTATTACGGTGTCTTTTGATAATTTGAATACCCGCTGCTCGCCACGATACCCGACATAGGAGTAGGAGAGGGATACTTCGCTTTTGGGTAGGGTGAGCGAGTAAAATCCATAAGCATTGCTCACAGTTCCTTTGCCCGATTTAGCTTCGAATACCGAAGAGCTAATAAGTGTTTCGCTACTTTTGGTATCGCTGATATATCCGCTCATAGTGTAGCTTTGTGCGTGACCAATTACTGTAACTAGGAGAAAAATGTAACATAATAGAAAGTTTCTTTTCATAAATAATTATTGTTGAGTTAAATTTGACGCAAAGATAGTTAATGTCATCTGTCGATTAACAGTGAATGCACTGAATTTAAAGTTAATTATATAATTTTACGAAGTGTGTTAATGTTGCATTAGATTCAAAAATCTAAATAAATGTGCTTATATCGAACTCATATTAAATTAATTGAATTGGAATGAAGACATATCTACAATGAAAAAGCCCCCTTGTTCAATTCCGAACAAGGGAGCTTTAGTAAACAAAACAGTCTGATTCTGTTTGCAATATGGGTATCTATGCAGGACTTTATAAATTTACTTTTAATACATTGCTCGTGTAGCTTCCAACAATGCCTATTCCTCCGTTTACGTTATTGAATATCTGAATGGGTTCAGAAAATAATTGATTCGAGTTTTTCTGATCAGATATGGTTTTCAAATACAAATAGAAACTGTTAGAAATGCATTGCAAATCAATGTCTACTGTCTTTTTCGGTAATGGTCTTTCATATTCGGGTAGGTATATGCTTGCTGTGTCAGCGATACTAAATGAAAGCGGATACTGTTTACCGTTAATAAGCTCGTCGGTGAAAACATGATACTGATTCTTTGATTCGTTGATAGCTGGAATTCCGGGCAATAAATCTTTTGTGTTGCCGGAAACTATATCGTCCAATGTATAATCGTAATTCACATTCTTTCTTCCTACAGTACTTGTTGTTTTGCCAACCACCAATCGATAATAGTTTTGAACACTCTTAGCATCCTCAAATGTAAGTATATATCTTATGGTTCTGAATCTGTATTTTCCAACAACAACCATATCAGTTTTATTCAAACCATTCTCCACTGAATTTATTTGTTCGATGATTGGTTTTGCTCCCGTCCATGTAACAATAGAATCTAGTTTAATAATATCAGCTTTAGGATAAATAGTTGTTTCGCCTGAAATATCTTCTTTTGTAGGTACTTTTACCTCTAATTTAATTATGTCGCCAATAGTGGGTTTGGCGTTAGAAATATATTGACCATTTGCAGTATATTGCATTGTTTCCTTTAATTGCCCATTGAAATAAACCGTTACCACTGCGTTTCCAACCGGTTTAAAAAGTGAATCATTATTAAGAAAAAATTGACTTTCGGATACTTGGGCTTTAATAATAGAGTCGGGAGTAATGAAACTGTTGAGCACAATTTGTGATTCCGTAATGTTTCCATTAAAGTCAATTTCCTTTTCACACGAAGTAAAAATTGAAATGCTTAGCAATACTAACAATATGTTATGTAAAGTTTTCATGTTTTCAACTTTTCAACTTTATTTAAAATTTATAACAATAACTTATTGATGGAATGATTGGGAAAATAGAGGTTTGTGTCAGTGAGTTTTTTTGTGTTAATGTATTTGTTGATTCGTTGTATGTCGAATTTGATTTTAAAGTTACCAAGAAAGGATTCAGCTGATTATATGCATTGTATATACTGATATTCCATGTTCTGGTACCATGTTTAAGCTTTTTGTTGAAGTTTATACTCAAATCCAAACGGTGATATGGTTCGTAGCGATAATTATTTCGCGAACTGATATATGGAATAGAATTAGGTGTTTCTATCGATGTTGTGGCACCGGTTGGAATAGTTGTATTCGAATTTGTTCCAGGGATATCACTTGCAAGATAGTTTTGCATTGACAATGTACCTGCACTACCTGTACTGTAAACCCATGTTGCCGATACATCAATCTTTTCGCTGAATTTATGCGAAACCACTATGCTCAGGTCGTGTCTTCTGTCGTATTTTGTTGGAAACGCTATTCCGCTGTTCAATACTTCACCGGGTCTATCGAACAGACGTTCGGATTTTGCCCAGGTGTACCCAATCCAACCGGTGGTTTTACCCACTGATTTTTGTGCCAGAAACTCAACTCCATATGCCCAACCACGCCCAACACTTACTTTGTCTTCCCAGCCGGTACTCGATCCGAAAAATGATGCTCCATTTTTATATTCAATCAGATTATCCATTGATTTGTAGTACCCTTCTACCGACAATTCAATCAGATGATTCAAATTATAGCAAGTACCAACAGTTACTTGCTGCGATTTCATTGGTTCAATTCTTTTGGTAACCGGCACCCATAAATCGGTAGGCAACGAAACATTATTGTTTGATAATAAGTGGATATACTGGCTCATGGAAGCATATCCGGCTTTTAATGATAGTTTTTCATTCAGTAAATAGCGTACTCCTAAACGCGGTTGCACTGAGTTATAAAAATGATTTTGTACCAAAAACGAGGAATAATGTACGCCAATGTTTGCTTTAATGGCGTGACTGATACTTATGTTATCTTCTACATAGGCTATGGCTTCGTGTGAAACTATATTATGATCACCAATCACAGTATCAGAAGAGCCGGATGTATTGCTTTCCATTTCGGCAACCGTTACTCCGGGTCTGAACCTGTGAAAAGTGTAGTTTGTGCCAAACTTAATATCATTGTTCGCATTCAGAGAATAATCAAAATCTACTTTTGCCGAAATGTCTTCAATACCTGAATTGTAAGTAAGTGTTGTATTTTTGAACGTCTCTTTTGCAGGAGAATATCTAATGGTTTGGTTTTCATTTCCAACTGCTAAATCGAAACCATAGCGGGTATAGGATGTAGTTGCATTCATGAAAAGCTTGTTGGAAATAACATGATTCCAACGCAATGCACTTATAATATTTCCCCAGTTCCAGTCCATCTTTAACCAGTTTGTTTCATATCCGTTTACACCACCACTAGCGTTTGTGTATTTTACTTCACTTTGTTTGATATTTGTATATATTACATCATTGCCCACATAGGCACTTAAATAAATGCGATCTTTGTCTGAGAACTTGTGCGTTATCTTTGCATTCACATCGTAGAAATAATATCCTGCTCTGGTTTTCTTCAGGCTCTCCTCACCAATGGCCGACTTTAAGAACGGTTGTGCCAGTAGGTCAGCATACGTGCGACGGGCTGAGACATTGAACGTAGTGTTTTCACTTCCTAACGGACCTTCAAGATTCATTTTGGCCGAAATTAATCCGAGTGAAAAGCTGCCATGCAATTTTTTATTGTCGCCATCCTTCATTCTTATATCTACCACCGACGAAAGTCTTCCTCCGAATCGTGCAGGGAAACTGCCTTTGTACAATGTTACGTTTTTAATGGCATCTGCGTTGAATATGGAGAAAAAACCAAACATGTGATTTACGTTATAAACGGGCACTCCATCGAGCAACAACAGGTTTTCATCGGCACCACCACCGCGAATATACAAACCTGCCGAACCCTCGACACCGGCTTTTACACCGGGTAGCAATTGTAAAGCTTTAATTACGTCTTTTTCACCAAAAAGCGACGGCACTGTTTTTATCAAACTAATGGGTACATCAATGGTGCTCATTTGAGAACCTTGTACTCCAATATTTTTCTGATTGCCAATTACTACAACTTCTTTAAGCTCAATCGATTCGTTGATTCGGATATTGATAATTGTATCTTTAGTCAGATTAAGAACGCAATGTTTAGTGGTATATCCTGTAGAATAATATGTTAGATTAATCTTCCCCCTTGGGATAGTCAGTGAGTAAAATCCAAAAACATTACTTGTACTTCCTTTTTTAGAGTAGAAGTCATAAACTGATGCTCCAATCATAGTTTCACCACTCTTAGCATCTGTAATGTGTCCGCTAATTGTAATGTTTTGAGCGTGAGAAAATAATGAAACAAGGTTAAGTAATATAAATGTGTTGATTATTTTTCTCATGTAAACACGTTCATGTTAGTATGATATGCAAATGTATTTAGAACTTTTGTTATGCATTGTAGCAAAACATTTAAAATGCTAAAAAGTTTGTAGAATATATAATAATAATTTATTTAAGTATTGTAGTAATTAATCTATATTTGATTGATAATGAGTACTGAAAATAATCCCCGAAACTCAATAAAGAGCCCGGGGATAGTAGATATAGAGCGCGTTTCGGGTTTATTTTGCTAATTGATAAACTTCATCGAGCGTGTAAATTGTTGAATGATATTTTCGGGCTGCATGAATCATTGCTTTAGCAACTATTTTTTCCTTGATTGGTTTAAATCGCTTCAATAATCCAATTTTATTTAAACTGTGCACCACAGTTATCCTAATTCTGTCTCTTAGTGGTCTATCATTTCTTTTACCATACAGTTTCCCCGGACGTAGGATATTTATATATTCAAATGGTAAATGCTGAACCGCTTTGTCCAATTTTCCTTTCATTTTCAGAAATAATGCATTAGAATTGACATTGGCACCCGCTGCCGAAACTAACACATAGGCTGTAACTCCATTTAGTGCTGCTATCTGCGCGACGTTGTACTGATAGGTAAAATCTGCCTCGTATTGCTCGTCTTTAGTTTTAGCTTTAGCTTGCTCAACGGTAGTACTACCCCATGTGGAGAATAGTACATCGCCTTGTACCACATTTTTCCACGTTTCGGGTTTGTCGAAATCAACGATATGTTCTGTGAGTTTTGGATTCCTTAGACCGCTTGGTTTGAGGTCTAAGGAAATAATTTCCGTGAAATTTTTGTTTTCAATAAGTTTTTCAATAAGTTCTTTGCCTACCGTTCCAGTAGCTCCAAGAACAATAGCTTTTTGGATGCTCATAAGACGTATTTTAGTTATAGTTTTTCTTATTCGATATGATTACTGTTTAAATAAATGTTATTCATAAAGCAAAATATACGAGTATTTGAATGATAATATTTCTTTTTGGTTAAAATGCTTTGCAAATTTAGTTGATGGTTTTTAATTTCGTTGTAATAAAATATGTTTAAATATATTTATTTTGTAGCTAATTACGTAGTAATAACTATTTGTGTTGTAGTAATTAATACAAGTATGGTGCAATTTGAACCATAAAAACAAATCCCATAAACCAATCTGGAGTGTGGGGATTGGGTATTTATGAAATATTTAGACTTGTTTTGCTAATTCGTGAACTTCGTCGAGCGTGTAAATAGTGGAATGAGTTTTTCTGGCAGCATGAATCATTGCTTTCGCCACTTTTTTGTCCTTAATGGGTTTGTAACGTTTAAACAGTCCTATTATATTTAAACCATACATCACCGATAGTCCTACTTTTTCACCAAGTCGTTTTTCGGTTCGTTTGCCGGAAAGCTGACTGGGGCGCAAGATGTTGATGTATTCAAATGGTAAACCCTGAACTGCTTCATCTAATTTGCCTTTCATACTCATGTAGAACCCTTTAGAACTGGCATTGGCACCTGCTGAGGAGACCAATACATAACTTGTAGCTCCGTTTTCAACTGCAATTTTGGCAACATTGTACTGGTATGTGAAGTCAACCTTGAATTGTTCTTCTTTACTTTTTGCTTTTGAAATGGTAGTTCCCAAGGTGGAAAATAGTACATCGCCTTTTACCAACTCCTTCCATGTTTCCGGATGATCGAAGTCAATAACATGCTCGTCGAGTTTTGGATTTGTAACTCCACTTGGCCGACGTACCAGAGATATAATTTCCGAATAATGTTCGTTTTCAATTAGTTTTTTGACAAGCTCTTTCCCTACCATTCCGGTAGAGCCTATCACAATTGCTTTTTGGTTGTTCATAACAAATTAATTAGTTACAGGTTGTTTTTTGTTGCGTTATATAAATTGTGCCGTTACTTTTTATTACAAATAAATCCTCTGAATTACATTTTAGTACATGACATGAGTTGCAATTTTTCAACTGTATTTATGTCATGCACTTATTCAGTGTATTCAATTGGAGCAAGGTACAACCAGCAACCTCCAACTGTCAACTATCAATATGAATATCTCTGAATCCTAAGAAATACAACACGCCATCCAATCCAATGGTAGAAATAGATTGTTGAGCATTGGCTTTCACTTTTGGTTTAGCATGGAATGCAATTCCCAACCCGGCCAAGTTCAACATTGGTAAATCGTTAGCTCCATCTCCCACGGCAATTACTTGTTCCAAATCAATTTTCTCTACTTGTGCAATAAGTTTCAGCAATTCTGCTTTTCGTTTTCCATCTACAATATCGCCTACATGATTTCCAGTAAGTTTTCCATCAACAATTTCCAATTCGTTGGCATAAACATAATCAACATCGAATAGCTTTTTCAGATGATTGCCAAAATACGTGAAACCACCCGAAAGTATAGCAATTTTGAAGCCACATTTTTTTAAGATGTGCATTAACCGTTCGGCACCATCCATAATGGGCAGGTTTTTTGCAACTTCTTCCATCACACTTTCATCCAATCCCTCGAG
>Ga0209540_10000988_pt1 | contig 22854 bp, 25 predicted proteins | sample BarGraIncu01121A_FD_184501 | JGI IMG/M metagenome (GOLD analysis project Ga0209540, IMG submission 184501) | Arctic peat soil microbial communities from Barrow, Alaska - Barrow Graham LP Incubations 011-21A (SPAdes) (version 2) | ecosystem: Environmental > Terrestrial > Soil > Wetlands > Peat... | reverse complement strand
CTGGTCAAGATCGACACCGTCGGCATCCCCCTGCCCGGCGTCGCCATCCAGATCGCGGATGACGGTGAGATCCTGATCAAGGGCAACAACGTCTTTTCTGCCTACTGCAACAACCAGACCGCCACCAGCGAGGCACTCGTCGACGGATGGTTCCACACCGGCGACATCGGAGAGCTCGACGACGAGGGGTTCCTGAAGATCACCGGTCGCAAGAAGGAGCTCCTGATCACCGCCGGCGGCAAGAACGTCGTCCCTGCGCTCCTTGAAGACCGCCTGCGCGCTCATCCTCTGGTGTCCCAGTGCATCGTCGTCGGCGACCAGATGCCCTTCATCGGGGCACTGATCACCCTCGACGCGGAGATGCTCCCCGCCTGGGCAAAGAACAAGAAGCTGCCGAATCTCTCAGCGGATGATGCCCGCACGAACGACGTCGTCCACGCCGAGCTCCAGAGGGCGGTCGACAACGCGAACAAGGCGGTCAGCAAGCCCGAGTCGATCCGCAAGTTCACCGTCCTTGCCGGCGACTTCACCGAGGACGACGGCTATCTGACGCATTCGCTGAAGCTCAAACGCGACATGGTGATGAGGGACTACGCCTCCGAGGTCAAAGCGTTGTACTCGGGGCCCAAGGTATGACCGCTCGGGCGGCGACTCAGCCTCGGGCGTGCGCAAGAGTCCTGAGGTAGCGCCTCCAGCCCTCGACATACCGCGGCTCGGTCACCCTGAAGCTGCGAGGAAACGCGGCCGCGGCAGTGACGTCAGGGTCAAGCTGGACGGCCCCGCCAGCAGTCCTGGCCGAGGCGACAGCACGATAGAACGCGACAACCTTCGCCTGGCCATAGAGGTCGACCAGACGAGAAACGGCCAGCCACGACCCTGAGTATGACGGCGCGATCGTGGTCCGGGACGGGTCGAAGTCGGCCTCCGTCGGCAGTGCCGTGGGGCCCTTGCCCGCACGCACGAGAGTGAGCAGCTCGCGGGCCACGCGCTCGCGCGGGAGATCGAGACCGGAGTACCCGACGTAGTCGGCCATACCCTCCGTCAACCAGATCGGAGCCGAGCTCGTGGTCGATGAACGGGCCGCGACATGTGTGAGCTCATGGGTGATGACCACTCGTCGCCCAATGGGCTGCAACGCGGTGAACGCCTTGGGGTTGATGACAACACGATCCCCCTGAGCCCGTCGGCCCGGCGCGATCACTCCCTGCGTGATCGCAGCCACCTGATCGAGCCCTTTGTCGGAGGAACGCAACAACAGCTGGGCGAACTCCTCGTTGGTGGACGGCGTCACGAGGACCACGTGAGAATTCCAGTCCGTCCCCCACACACCACTGACCCGGCGGACGGCCGAGTCCGCAATCGTGCTGTACTCCCGCATACGAGCCTGGGGAGCGTTGCCTATCACCAGGCCGGACGTGCCGCGCAGGACTCTCAGGCCCGGCAGGTCCCACATCTGCATTGAGGTGACGCCGTCGGTGTCGTCGGCAATGCGCCAGCCGCCGGGACGGGGCACCAAGGTGTACGTCACCTCGAAGGACTGCGGCGCCCGGTCAAATCCGACCAGCGAGTAGGTCCCCGTGACCGTGGCCGCCCAAGCCTTGGGCCCCACCTGTCGGCCGCGGGTCGCGGTGAGTGTCTGAGCCAGATGCACAGTGCCATAGGAGAACTGGCTGAGCGGGAGCTTGATCAGGTTGTCGAACTCCAGTGACTGACGCGCCCGAAACACCGAGCCGTGGAGGTCCACCGTGGCCATCCACGAGCTCTTGCTCCTGGCTCTCACGGCCGCGGCTCGGGCCGACAGCAGGCCTTGGGCAGCCCCCAGCCGAGCCGTCTGCTCGTCCACCCCCGGCACCGAGGACGCGACTTGGTTCGTGCTGTCCGCGCCAGACGCTCTCTCGGTGGTCTGGCGCAAGGTCCCGATGACGCCAGGCAGGTCCAGGCTGCCATTCAGCTGCCCAGCGATGACGACGGCACACCCGACGCACAATGCGATCGCGGCAACCCGCCTGGCCCTGGTCATTGCACCATCGTAGGTTGCCTCTCCGGGCCCCCCGCTCAGCCGACGTCACGAACGGTTCCCCAGCACTGCACGCTCTCGCGGCGCGCGCTCAGCGTCGCCGCGGCCCCGGCATCGACCAGCCCCGCGCCGACGAACATGGACACAACCCTGTTCTCCACGGCATCCAGCTGAAGCTCGGTGGCCGGCTCAAGCTCAAGCGACGCCTGGTGCTCAGTCGATCCCGGCACCCGCAGCACCGTGACGGCACACTCGTCACATCGCTGGCCTCGCACCGGACATGTCATGCAGTCGACGATCATCGCTGGCCTCCACACTGATCTCGGTCCACCTCATCCGTGGACGGACTTGGCTGGACTCAACTGGACTCAACCGGCGAAACCCTCTCGGCGCGCCGTGTGAAGAACGCTAGGCCGCAGGTCCGACAGCCCTCCCGATCTCTCCCCCGGCAAGCGGCCACCACCGCGGTCACATCGTGGCCGGTAGCAGCGCGCCTGCCGGGCCCTGTCAGCCGTGGCACCTAACGTCGTCACCATGCAAGGCGTCCAAGGCACACTCGATGAGCTGGGCACCCCCCTGACCGAGGTCACCTTCGTGGTCGTCGACCTCGAGACGACCGGCGGCAGCCCGACGGGTGCGCACATCACCGAGATCGGGGCGGTCAAGATCCGAGGCGGAGAGGTGATCGGCGAGTTCCAGACCCTGGTGAACCCTGTTGAGCCGATCCCCGCCTTCATCTCGGTCCTGACCGGGATCACCGACCTGATGGTGGCCGACTCGCCCCGCATCGACAGCGTGCTGCCTGCGTTTCTCGAGTTCGCCCGCCACAGCGTGCTCGTGGCCCACAATGCGCCCTTCGACATCTCTTTCCTCAAGGCCGCGGCCACGCTCACCGGTCACAGCTGGCCGGCCTTCCGCGTGGTCGACACAGCCCACCTTGCCCGACAGCTGATCAGCAAGGACGAGGCGCCAAACCGCAAGCTAGGCACGCTCGCGCGGCTGTTCGGCGCTGCGACAACCCCGGATCACCGCGCGCTGCACGATGCCCGCGCTACCGTCGACGTCTTGCATGGACTGCTCTCTCGAGTCGGCAGCCTCGGGGTCCTGACCCTGGAAGAGCTCACCACGTTCTCCTCGCGGGTGAGCTCGGCCCAGCGCCGCAAACGTCATCTCGCGGAGGGTCTGCCCTCGGCGCCGGGCGTCTACCTGTTCAAGGACAGCCAGGGACGCGTGCTCTACGTGGGTACGTCACAGGACATCCAGCGACGGGTCCGGACGTACTTCACGGCGTCGGAACAGCGCACCCGGATGGCCGAGATGGTCGGAATCGCGGCCAGCGTGACACCGGTGGTCTGCGCGACCACTCTGGAGGCGCAGGTTCGCGAGCTTCGCCTGATCGCCCAGCACAAGCCGCGATACAACCGACGCTCCCGCAACCCCGAGCGAGCACCTTGGGTCAAGCTCACAGTCGAGACCTTCCCACGGCTGAGCATCGTACGAGAGGTCAAGGCTGACGGCGCCCGATACTTCGGTCCCTTCAGCTCCAGCCTGGGTGCCGAGTCCGCGATCGCCGCGGTTCATGAGGTGCTTCCGCTGCGCCAGTGCACCAAGCGCCTGTCAGCCAGCGGTCGATCTGCTGACTGCGTACTGGCCGAGATGGGTCGCTGTGGCGCCCCATGCACGGGCACCCAGAGCATCCGGGACTATGCCGTCATCGTCGACCAGGCCGCCCAGATGATCGCGGGTGACTCGCGCGAGGTCGTCGGAGCCCTGCGCGAACGGATGACGAGTCTCTCGGGCCGGGAACGCTACGAGGACGCGGGCGCTGTCCGTGACCGGCTGGTGCACCTGGTCCGGGCAGCAGCACGCGCCCAGCGCATCGCTCCACTGGCGAACAGTGCCGAGATCGTGGCAGCACGCCCAACACCCCAGGGCGGCTGGGAGGTCATCTGTGTTCGCTTCGGGCGGCTCGCCGGCACCACCATGACTCCGCACGGCGGCGACCCCCGCCCATATATCGAGGCTCTCGCGGCTAGCGCCGAGAGCGTGAGCGCCTCCCCTGGACCTGCTGCCTCGGCCTCAGCCGAGGAGACAGAGAAGATCCTGCGCTGGCTGGACTCCCCCGACGTCCGCATGGTCGCCATCGATGGTGAGTGGACCTGCCCGGTGCACGGCGCGGGCGCAGCCCGCGACAACCTGGACGCTGACCCCACCGCATACCGCGACGTCGTGAGCTTCGACGAGCCCAGCGACCCGGGACTCCGGCATCGACCACCCGCTGCCGTGCTGGCGGTTCCCGGACAGTGGCAGATCCAAGACAGTCGTGGATCCAAGACAGCGGTAGATCCCAAGACCCTGCAGGCTATGGTGGAGCCGTGATTTCCGCCATCGTCTTGATCAGCGCCGAGGTCGGCCGCATTCCCGAGGTCGCCGCCGCCATCGCCGAGCTCAACGGCGTCAGCGAGGTCTATTCCGTCACCGGAGACGTCGACCTCATCGCCGTCGTGCGCGTCCGCCACCACGAGGAGCTGGCCGACGTCATCGCCGACCAGCTCAACAAGGTCAGCGGTGTCCTGGGCACCCAGACCCATATCGCATTCCGGACCTACTCCAAGCACGACCTGGAAGCAGCTTTCAGTCTCGGCCTGGACGACGCCTGAGACCTATCCATGGGTCGCGGTGGCCCATCGCTGCAGCAGTGAGGCGGCGCTTCCGTCATCGATCGCCACACCGGCCCGATCCATCCCCGTCCGCAGCGCGGCGATGAAGTCAACCTGGCTCTCACCCCTGTCAGGCACTGTGAGCGCCAGCGCGACCCCTGTGTTGAGCACCACCGCGTCGCGAACAGGCCCCACCGCCCCGGCGAACACATCCCGGACGACCTGAGCGTTGTAGGCCGCGTCAGCCCCTCGCAACGTCTCCAGGGGATGGCGCTCCAGTCCGACCCACGCAGGGTCCACGCTGTACTCGCGAACGGCACCGCTGCGCACCCACCAGACACTGGATGTCGTGGAGATGGTGAGCTCGTCCAGACCGTCGTCGCCGCGGAAGATCGCAGCGTCCTTGCCTCGTTCCGCGAACACTCCGGCCATCAGCGGTGCCATCCGCGCGTCCGCGACACCCACTGCGGCATACGTCGGCTGAGCAGGGTTGGTGAGTGGGCCCAGAAAGTTGAAGGCAGTGCCAATGCCCAGGTCACGACGCGCCGCAGCGGCGTGACGCATCGAAGGGTGGAACTGCTGGGCAAAGCAGAAGGTGATGCCGGCCCGCTCCACGACCGCCGCAACGTCCGAGGGACGCAGGGCAAGGTTGATGCCGAGTGCCTCGAGGACGTCAGCAGAGCCCGATGACGAGGACGCGGAACGGTTGCCGTGTTTGACGACTCGCACCCCGCAGGCGGCCGCTACAAGAGCTGCCATCGTCGAGATGTTCACGGTGTGGGCGCGATCTCCGCCGGTGCCGACGATGTCAAGCGTCGTGCCACCAACGTTGATTCTGCTGGCGTGGGCCAACATCGTGTCGGCAAGCCCGCGCATCTCATCCACGGTCTCGCCCTTGGCTCGCAACGCCATGAGAAACCCAGCAACCTGCGCCGGGCTCGCTTCCCCGCTCATGATCTGGTCCATGGCCCAGGCGGACTCAGCGGTGCCCAAGTCCTGTCCGCCGAGCAGCGCGGTGAAGATCGTCGGCCAGGTCATGGCGTTGCCGGGCGAAGTCAGAGCGGTCACTGGCTAGGCGCCAGTGGTGGTCGAGGCTTCGACCCTGCGACCGAGCTCGGCGACCGCTCCTGCCACCGCGATGGGGTCGAGGGGGTGCGGAACAGCCAGATCGGCCTGGGACCACGCGGCCAGCCAGCCATCCTGCGGTCGTCCGGTCAGCACGAGCACCGGCGGACAGCTGAAGATCTCGTTCTTGAGCTGGCGGCACAGTCCTAGACCGCCGGTGGGCGCGGCCTCCCCGTCCAGAATCAGCAGGTTGTACTGCCCTGTCTCCACAGCTTCGATCGCGGCAGCCGCAGTCGCACACTCGAACCAGGTGCTGACCTCGACGTCACGGGCAGGCCGGCGACCGACCGCAAGTCGCACGGCGTCTCGAGTGGCGATGTCGTCGCTGTAGAGCAATACAGACAGCTGGTGTGCGGCACCCGACGAGACCTGGTCAGTGTGAGAAGCCTCCGGCGTTGCGTGCGAATCGGTCATGAGCAAGATGCTACCGGTGTCTATTTCAGGAAGCGGCACACCCTGCACGGGTTGCTAGTGCAATGCGAACCCGAATAAGGCAATATTGGCGCTCGTGGCGACCGCATCCGCAGTTCAGTCAGGCACCCCACGGCCCTCGTCGGGATCCATCCCCGGTCATGGCCCGGTGACCCGGCCCAACATGGTGGCCGTCGGGACGATCGTGTGGCTGGCCAGCGAGCTGATGTTCTTCGCCGGTCTGTTCGCGATGTACTTCACGGTTCGGTCAGTCGCCCCGGAGCTGTGGCAGCAGAAGACGATCCATCTCAATGTCCCCTTCGCGACTGTCAACACGCTGATGCTGGTCATCTCCTCTGTGTGGTGTCAGCTGGGCGTCTTCAAGGCCGAGCATGGCCAGCCGGCCCGCACCGGCTCGTTCCTGCAGCTCAAGCAGTGGGGCATGCGCGAGTGGTACGTCCTGACCTACATCTTCGGCGCCATCTTTATCTCCGGTCAGGTGTTCGAGTACGCCCGCCTGATCCGGGACGGAGTGACCATCTCCTCCGATGCATACGGCTCGGTCTTCTACCTCACGACCGGCTTCCACGGCTTGCACGTCACCGGGGGCCTGATCGCGATCCTCCTGATCATCGGGCGAACCTTCACGACGCGTCGCTACACCCACGCGCAAGCTTCCGGTGCCATCGTGACGTCCTACTACTGGCACTTCGTCGACGTCGTGTGGATTGCCCTGTTTTCGACGATCTACCTACTGAAGTGATGCACCTTCTCCCGAGGCGTCCGCGCCGACGACAGGAACATCCTGTGAATGCACTGGGCTCTCGTCGCCGTCATCCGGCCGCTGTCGTCATCCTGCTGATGCTGGGGCTCGTAGCCACCGGGGGGCTCTACTCCTTCCTGGCCCCCAGGCCGGCACAGGCCACCGCGGCCACGGCAGATGACGTGAGCACCGGCGCCAAGCTGTTCCTGGCCAACTGCGCCACCTGTCATGGAGTCTCTGGCTTGGGCGGCGCAACCGGTCCCAGCTTGGCCCGCGTGGGCGCTGCGGCGGTCGACTTCCAGGTCGGCACCGGCCGTATGCCGCTCGCCGGGCCGGGTGTCCAGGCCACCCGCAGCGACAAGGTCATGTTCACCGACAAACAGATCGCCTCCCTGGCCGCGTACGTGGCCACGCTCGGCCCCGGCCCGTCCGTTCCCGAGAGCCAGTACACCAATGGTGACGGCAACATCGCCAGGGGCAACGAGCTGTTCAAGGTCAACTGCGCGATGTGCCACAACTTCGCCGGCTCCGGCGGCGCACTCACCCGTGGCAAGTACGCACCGAGCCTGCGCAACGTCGGCGGAAAGTACATCTTCGAGGCGATGGCGACCGGGCCCCAGTCGATGCCGGTCTTCAACGACAAGAACCTGTCCCCGACGGACAAGAACGACATCATCAGCTACCTTCACGAGCTGGACAAGAGCAAGAACCCCGGCGGCCTGGCCTTGGGCAACCTCGGACCGGTCTCCGAGGGAATGTTCGCCTGGATCTTCGGCCTGGGTTTGATGATCGGTGCCGCCGTCTGGCTCGGCTCCAAGGCAGCGTGACCTGATGCGACACCCCGGCAACGACATGCGACGCATTGGCCAAAGGGACATGGACCAGGAGCACTGCATGGACCAGAACCATGAATCGACGGGATCGATCACACCATGAGCGACCACGATGCGGAGCCCGCCGAAGAACCCAGGAGCCAGCCAAGCTCCGCGGCGCGGCTCGACCACCGCCTAGACCACAGCCCAGGCCAGGGACACATCGAGGTCTCGGGCGGCATGCCAGAACGTTTCACCGATCCCGGGCTGCCCCCGCATGTGTCCCGATCGGCGGATCTCGACGAGACTGCCGCCCGTCGGGCAGAACGTCAGGTCGCGGCCTTGTTCGGTCTCTCGATGATGGCCACCGTCATGTTCCTGATCGCCTACTTCGCGATCGACCAGAAGACCTACCGGTTCATCCCGGGCATCGGGCAGGCGAATCTGTCCAACATCGTGCTCGGCGTCACTCTCGGAGTGAGCCTGCTGTGCATCGGTCTCGGCGCGGTCCACTGGGCCAAGACACTGATGCCCGACACCGAAGTGACCGAGGACCGGCATCCGCAGCGATCCTCCGACGAGGCCAGGGGCGAAGCGGTCGAGACAGTCGTGGCCGGTGGCACTGCGTCGCAGCTGACTCGTCGTCCGTTGATCAAGTATATGCTCGGGGGCGCTCTCGGTCTCTTTGCCCTTCCGTTGGTCGTGCAGCTGGCCGGCAGCCTCGGCCCGCTCCCCAAAGCCGATCTGTCAACAACATTCTGGCGCAAGGGGATGCGGCTGATGCGCGACCCTGAGATGACCCCGATCAAGGCGAGCGACGTCACTCTGGGTTCCGTCTTTCACGTCATGCCCGAGGGCATCGACAGGTCCGCCCACGTGCTCGAGGAGAAAGCCAAGGCCGCGGTCATCCTCATGTCCCTGGACCCCGCGGTCATCACGGTCCCCAAGGAACGGGACTGGGGCCACGACGGCATCGTCGCCTATTCCAAGATCTGCACCCACGTGGGTTGCCCCGTGGGTCTCTACGAGCATCGGACCCACCACCTGCTGTGCCCCTGCCACCAGTCCACCTTCGACGTGACTCAGGACTGCAAAGTCATCTTCGGTCCAGCGCACCGACCCTTGCCGCAGCTGAGAATCACCGTTGACGCCGACGGTTACCTGGTGGCAGCCTCGCCGTTCCGGGAAGCGATCGGCCCGAGTTTCTGGGAGCGCGGATGAGCCCCACAGCCACTCCGAAGGGTGCCGCGAGTCTGCGCGCCCATGACGTCAAGCCGCAACCACCCACAAGAGGCCCAAGGGCCAAGGCGGCCAGCCTCGCGGGCTGGGTGGATGACCGGGCCGGCGCCGCCAAGCCGATGAGCTACCTGCTCAAGAAGGTCTTCCCTGACCACTGGTCGTTCATGCTCGGCGAGATCGCGATGTTCTCGCTGATCATCCTGCTGCTGACCGGAACGTTCCTGACCTTCTGGTTCGTCCCGAGCGCCGGCCGGGTGATATACAACGGCTCCTACGTGCCGCTCAAGGGCATTCCCATGAGTGAGGCGTTCAAGTCCACAGTCGACATCAGCTTCGATGTCCGCGGTGGGCTGATCATGCGTCAGATTCATCACTGGGCGGCGCTGATGTTCACGATCTCGATCACGGTACACATGTTCCGGGTCTTCTTCACCGGCGCGTTCCGCAAGCCGCGCGAGATCAACTGGGTCATCGGCACGATCCTGTCCCTGCTGGCCATCAACGAGGGCTTCACCGGCTACTCCCTTCCGGACGACCTGCTCTCAGGCACCGGCCTTCGAGCGGCTGAGGGCTTCATGCAGTCCGTCCCCGTCCTGGGCTCCTACCTCGCCTACTTCGTCTTCGGCGGCGCGTTCCCGGGTGAGGCGATCATCCCCCGCCTCTTCACCGTTCACGTGCTCCTGCTGCCTGCGATCATCATCGGGCTGTTCACCGCCCACATCGTGCTCGTCGCCGTGCACAAGCACACGCAGTACCCCGGTCCGGGCAAGACGAACGACACCGTGACCGGCTACCCGTTCATGCCGGTCTACATGGCAAAGGCCGGTGGCTTCTTCTTCATCATCTTCGGCATCACGGCCCTGATGGCCGCCCTGGTCACCATCAACCCGATCTGGCTGTACGGCCCCTATGACCCGTCACCGGTGACCGCCGGCTCACAGCCGGACTGGTACATGGGCTTCGCCGACGGGGCGCTGCGCCTCTTTCCCGGCTTCTTCGAGTTCCACGTCTTTGGGTTCACCCTCAGCCTGAACGTGTTCATCCCCTCCCTGGTGGTGATGCCGCTGATCTACAGCATTGCCGGGGTCTACCCGTTCATCGAGTCCTGGGTCACCGGCGACAAGCGCGAGCACCACCTGCTCGATCGCCCGCGTAACGTCCCGACCCGCACCGGGCTGGGCGTCATGGCGATCAGCTTCTACCTCATCCTGTTCTTCGCCGCTGGCAATGACCTGATCGCGATCAAGCTGGGGCTCTCCATCAACGACATCACCCGGACGTTCCAGGTGATGCTGTTCGTCGTCCCGCCACTGGCCTACTGGGTGACGAAACGGATCTGCCTGAGCCTGCAGCGTCGAGATCACGATCTGGTGCTGCACGGCCGCGAGAGCGGACGTACCGTGCGCACCGCAGAGGGCCGCTTCTTCGATGTTCACGAGCCGCTCCCCGAACACGAGCGCTGGACGTTGGTGCAGCACGAGACCCTCACGCCGCTGCAGCCGACCGCCACGGTCGACGCGAACGGGGTACGCAGGGTCGGTACTCGCAGGGAGCGTCTGCGCGCCAGGGTCTCGAGCTTCTACTTCGCCGACGGCGTCCATCCGGTATCGCCGGCCGAGCTGGCCGCGGCTCGGCACGACGCCTCCGCACACGAGGCGGTCGAAACCGGTCAGGACTCCGGAGCTCAGGACTCCGGAGCTCAGGGCTCCAGTGCCCAGGACTGGGTTGGACAGCTACACGGTGGCGCCGATGAGCGCCCAGAGACCGACGCCCACGCCAGCCACGAGGATGGAGAGGATCCGGGTCCGACCGCCGTACGCTGAGTCGACTCAACCGCCCAGCAGCTCGGTCAGACGAGTTGCCAGGACTTGTTCCTCGCCCTGCAGCTCCAGCACCTTTGTCCGCGAGGTGAGCCCCCTGACCAGCTGTACGTCGGCGCGGCGCAGGCCGAAGGCCTTGGCAACCGCCTTCAGGACACCCGCTGTGGCCGCCCCGTCCACGGCCCGCTGTGCCACAAAGACGATGAGCACTGGACCCTGACCAGCTGACGCCTCGCCATACTGTCCTCCGACCTTGGTCCGGGAGGCTCCGGGCTTGACCCGCACGCTCAGTCTCATCGGGCCATCATCCCGCCCCAGCTTGGCTCTTGTTGCGTTGAAACCACCCACTGACGACCCGTTCGACGCCGATTCGGTGGTTTCGTCGCAACAGACCGACGTCGATACGAGCACGTGACCTCACCGTGACAGGATTGTGATGTGCTGAAGCTGACTGGACAGGAGTTCGACGAGGCCGTCGGCGACGCACTCGACGACGTCCCGGCTGAGTTGCTTGCGCTCATGAACAACGTGGTCTTCCTTGTTGAGGACGAACCACCGTCAGATGATCCAGAACTGCTCGGCATCTATGACGGCACGCCACTGACCGAGCGGCAGGGGGGCTGGGCCGCCGGAGCACTACCGGACCGGATCACGATCTTTCGAGGACCGACGCTGCGCATGTGCGCGACGCGCGAGGAGGTCCTGGACGAGATAGCTGTCACGGTGGTGCATGAGATTGCGCACCACTTCGGTATCAACGACGACAGGCTGCACGAGCTCGGATGGGACTGAGCGCCCCTTACACCGAGCGCCCCCAACACCGAGCGTGACTCGGAATCAGACGAGCGCGCTCCGCGCCTGCCAGCCGGCATAGTCATAGACCCAGACTCCGATGCCCTCGACCGGCTGGAACGCTCGTGTCGAGCCCGTGAACTTGACCACGTCACCCACCTTGGAGTTGTTGAACATCCACTCGGCATTGGCAGGGGCCATGTTGGTGCAGCCGTGCGACACGTTCTGAGTGCCTTGTGAATTGACCGACCAGGGCGCGGAGTGGATGAACTCCCCCGTCCAGGTCAGTCGCAGGTTCCACTTGGTCTTGATCTTGTAGTAGTTGGGGTTGCCCTTGGGGATGCCCACCGTTGCCGAATCCATCACGATCGCACTGTTACGTTCGATGATGACCTTGGTTCCGTAGCGAGTCTCGGTCAGCGGCCCGGGTTTGCCCGTGCTCACCTTGAAGGTGTGGATGACCACGCCATTGCGGCGAACGGTCATCAGGTGGGTCTTCATGTTCACGCTACTCACCATGGAAGAGCCCACCGTGAAGCTCGTCCCGTCATCAGCCGTGATCCATTTGTCGTCCCCGGTCTGCACGCCGTGCAGCGGCGTGGACACGGTGACCCTGGTGCCAGGAAGCCAGTAGACCCGGGGCCGCCACATCAGCTGTCGGTCGTCTAGCCACCCCCACGCGCCCGACTGAACCGGAACGGTGGTGACCTTGACCCGCTTCTCGACCTCAGCCCGCCGAGCCTTGGTGGTGACGGCCGAGTCGAACTGGACGATCACCGGCATACCGACACCGACATTGCCCCCGTTGGGTATCAAGCTGTAAGTCGCCTTCAGCTTGGGTTTCAGGGTCGCAAAGGTCGACGTGGTCGTCGTCCGAGTGCCGTCGGGTCCGGTCGCCGCGATGGTGAAGGTGTACGTCGTCGAAGGACGCAGCAGCTCCCTGGTTCTCCAGGTGGCACTCGGACCGGCCTGCCCCTTGACCTTGTCACCCGTGGCATCCACGAGCGTCACGGCGCGCAACGTACCTGAGGACGCCCTAACGGTGACTGGAGCGGTGGGCGGGACATCGACGGTCAGATCGGCCGGAGACACCTTGAGCACCGCCGGAGTCGTCCCGCGCGCGGGCGCCGTCGGCGCCGTCATGCCAGAACTCTGCGTCGAGCCGTTGGTGGTCGGACCTGGTACTGCGTCGCCCCCGCAGGCAACAAGAAGGAAGCTGACCGCGGCCAGCGCAGTGTCAAGAACGTAGCCTCGCCGGGATCTCATTGAAGTTGTGAACAAGGGGCTAGGTTACCCCCCTTACCTATGCGGCGTGACACGTCGGTGTCAGACGGCGCGCATGCCACGGAAGTACTCGTATGTCCAGCCGATGACTGCCAAGGCAGCCAGAAACATGCCGATGATGACCAGCCACCAGCCCACGGCCAGCCCGAGGAAGACGACCGCAGCGGAGGCAGCAACCGCCAGTGGCCACCAGCTGTGGGGGCTGAAAAACCCGTACTCTCCCTCGGCGGCTGAGATCAGCGCCTGTGGGTCATCCTCGGGTCGGGGGTCCAGCTTGCGGCCGGTCTCCCAGAGGTAGAAGCCGATCAGGGCCGACACTCCAGCGCACAGGAACAGCCCGAACGGCCCAACCGCTTCGTGCCAGTGAGTCACCGTGCCATAGATGAGTCCCATGAGCGTGAAGAACGTACCGATCACGACGAACAGCCTGAACTCGACCTTCATCGCGGGTCATCGCCCTTCTCGTCGTCACCGGTACCACTGCCGGACGGCAGGGTTCGTTGTCCGGTCGGTCCGGCTGGCCCGACTGAGCCGGCCTGGTCACGGTCGGGGGCGCCCGACAAGGTGTCCAGGACTTCCTTGTCGGCCACCGGAGCGTCGTACTGGCCGACCTCAGGATGGTGCAGGTCGAACGCCGGGCGCTCGGAACGGATCCGTGGGATGGACACGAAGTTGTGTCGCGGCGGCGGGCAGGACGTCGCCCACTCCAGCGACCCGCCGTAGCCCCACGGATCGTCGGTCTCGACCAAGGGCGCCGAGCGATACGTCTTCCAAACGTTGTAGAGGAAGACGATCGTCGAGGCGCCCAGCAGGAAAGCCCCGACACTGGAAACCTGGTTCATCCAGGTGAAGCCGTCCTCGGGCAGGTAGTCCGCATAGCGGCGCGGCATTCCCCGTATGCCGAGCAGGTGCTGGATCAGAAACGTCGTCTGGAAGCCGATGAACAGCATCCAGAAGTGAATCTTGCCCAGCTTCTCATCCAGCATCCGGCCGGTGAACTTGGGCCACCAGAAGTAGAAGCCGGCGAACATGGCGAACACGACTGTGCCGAACACCGTGTAGTGGAAGTGCGCCACCACGAAGTAGGAGTCGGTGAGCTGGAAGTCCAACGGCGGGCTGGACAGGATGACGCCGGTGAGGCCGCCGAACAGGAACGTGACCAGGAAGCCGATCGCCCACAGCATCGGTGTCTCGAGCGACACGGAGCCGCCCCACATCGTGCCGATCCAGTTGAAGAACTTCACCCCGGTCGGCACGGCTATGAGCATGGTCATGATGGCGAAGAACGGGAGCAGCACCTGACCAGTCGCATACATGTGGTGCGCCCAGACGCTCACCGACAGCGCCGCAATCGCGATTGTCGCGAAGACCATGCCCTTGTAGCCAAAGAGTGGCTTGCGGGAGAACACCGGCAGGATCTCGCTGATGATGCCGAAGAACGGCAACGCGATGATGTAGACCTCGGGGTGGCCGAAGAACCAGAACAGGTGTTGCCAGAGCATGGCTCCGCTGTTGGCCGGGTCGAACACATGGGCCCCGAGTCGGCGGTCCGCCCCCAGGGCCAGCAGTGCCGAGGCCAGCACCGGGAAAGCCATCAAGACCATGATCGAGGTGACCAGCGTGGTCCAGGTGAACAACGGCATCCGGAACATCGTCATGCCGGGCGCGCGCAGGCAGATGATCGTGGTGATGAAGTTGACCGCGCCCAGGATCGTGCCGAAACCACCCAGCGCCAGGCCGAAGACCCACAGGTCCCCACCCAGTCCAGGGCTGTACGCCACATCTGAGAGCGGCGCGTAGGCGAACCAGCCGAAAGACGCCGCGCCTCCCGGCGTGAGGAACCCGGATACGACGATCAGACCACCGAACAGATACAGCCAGTAGGCGAGCATGTTCAGCCGTGGGAACGCAACATCCGGCGCACCTATCTGGATCGGCATGAGGGCGTTGGCGAATCCGGCGAACAACGGCGTCGCAAACAGCAGCAACATGATCGTGCCGTGCATGGTGAACAGCTGGTTGTACTGCTCGGGATTGTCCACAACCTGCAAGCCCGGAGCGAACAGCTCGGTCCGGATGAGCAGCGCGAGCAGCCCACCGATCATGAAGAAGGCGAACGAGGTGATGAAATACAGGTTGCCGATCACCTTGTGGTCGGTTGTCGTGACCCACCTGACCACGGTCTGACCGCGCGACCGACGACCTGCTGCGCGGCCGGACCGCACGGCCACGCCCGGCTTGACGGTAGTCATCACTTGCTCCCCTTCGTGGGCAGGTACTGCTGGTCACCCGGTTGGATCTTCTCGCGACTCAGACTGTTGGAGAGCATGCCAATGTTGCCCTTTGCCCTGAGCTCGGCCATGTGCGCCTCGTAGTCGGCCATGGACACGACCTTGACCTGGAACAGCATGGCCGAGTGGTAGGCCCCACACAGCTCGGCGCACTTGCCCTGGAAGGTGCCGAGCTCGGTGGGAACGACCTGGAACCGGTTGACCTTGCCCGGTACGACGTCGAGCTTCTCGAGGAACTGCGGCACCCAGAACGAGTGGATGACATCACGAGAGGTGAGGACGAACTCCACCCGCTTGTTCACCGGGAGGTAGAGCGCCGGCAGCGTGGCGGCCACTCCCGGTTTGCCGGTCATCGCAACCATTGTCGAGGACTCGTAGGTGCCGGCTTCGATGTAGTTGAAGTCCCAGTTCCACTGCTTGGCGACCACGTTGACGGTGACATCCGGCTTCGCGGAGACGTCCGTCAGGGCCGCCTCGTCCCGGGCCGTGAAGAAGAACAAGACTGCGACCATGAAAACGGGCACGATCGTGTAGAGAATCTCGATCGGCACGTTGTAGCGCAGCTGCTCGGGCAGCTCGACGTCATCCTTCCTGCGACGGTAGGCCACCACGCACCACAGGATCAGCCCCCAGACCAGCACGCCGACGCCGAGAGCAGCCAGCCACGAGCCTGTCCAGAGGCTGGTGATCCGGCCGCTCTGATTAGTCACGCCCTGAGGCAGGAAACCGCGCTTGACCGACGCGCCACAGCCGCTGAGGGCTAGCGCGCAGGCCACCGCAAGACCCGTGATAATCCGCGCACGCCGCTTCATGCGGACCGAAGTGCCGTCGTGCCGAGGCAAGGTGTGTACCTTCCGGAGTCAGTGACCAGCCAACGGCGAAACCTTACTATGGCGTCACGCTTTCGTGGGGTGAAAAGTGGACTAACGTCGGGCCGTGGCACAACACCGAGCTGGCGATGTGCCGGGGCGCCCGCCTCGCGTCCTGCTCGACGCCGCGAGCGCGCCGATGCTACCCGCCGCCCGAGCAACCCTGATGGCCGCCCTGGACGCAGGCTGGGCGGACCCGCGACGGCTGTACGCCGAGGGTCGTAGCGCCCGGGCTCTGCTGGACCAGGCGCGCGAAGTGCTCGCCCAAGGACTGGGTGTACGCCCGGCCGAGGTCTCGTTCATGCCCTCGGGCCCAGCAGCACTTCGCGCCGGTCTGGAGGGTCTTCGGTATGCCGGCCGACGCCGTGGCGCGCGCATGGTCGCCACCGCGGTCGAGCACTCCGCGATCCTGACCACCGGCCGTTACCACGCCGCTGCGGCGCAGGATCCATCGCTGTTCGCCGAGGTGCCCGTGGACGCGTTGGGACGGGTCGACCTGTCAGCCCTCGAGCAGGCAGTCGCCGTCGGCGGCACGGTACTGGCCGCTGTTCAGTCCGCCAACGGGGAGATCGGCACGCGTCAGCCCCTCGAGCGGGCCCACGCGCTGTGCCGGACACACGGCATACCGCTGCTGGTGGACGCCGTGGCATCTCTCGGACGTGACCCGATCACAGAACACTTCGACGTCCTGGCAGGGGACGCGAGGTCGTGGGGTGGCCCAAGCGGTCTGGGGGTGTTGGTCGTCCCTGAGCGCACGCGGTGGCGCCGTCCCGGCCCGGTCAGTGAGATCGAACACGGTCGCACCGACGTCGAGCCCGTGGTCGCGCTCGCGCTGGCCGCGGCAGAGGCGTGGCGACAGACCGAAGCGAACCGTGTGGACCAGAGCGCCTCGTCGTCAGCCATCATCCGGCGACTGCGAGCGGCGGCGCACGACCTGCCCGACGTGGATGTCGTCGGTGACCCGGACGACCGGCTTCCGCACGTTCTGACCTTCTCCCTGCTCTATGTCGATGGCGAGACGCTGGTCATCGAGCTCGACCGCCGGGGCTTCGCGGTCGGCTCCGGCTCGGCTTGCACCTCGAGCACGCTCGAGCCAAGTCATGTCCTGGCCGCCATGGGGGTGCTCACCCATGGAAATGTTCGAGTGACATTGCCGTTGAGCCCGATCGCCCCGACCCTCGACGACGATGTCAGCCGGTTCGTTGCCGAGCTGCCCGACGCTGTCGCGGCCGTCCGGGCCCACCTCGGAGCCTCGGACCTGTGAGCCCGACCTCAGAGCTCGTGGACCCGATCGAGGTCGACGCGCGTGGTCTGCGTTGCCCCCTGCCCGTGATCCGTCTCGCCGAGGCAGCCCGGGACGCGCCAGCCGGCACCCGGATCGTTGTGCTGGCAAGCGACCCGGCCGCTCGCCACGACATCCCGGCCTGGTGCCGAATGCGCAACCACGAGCTTCACGAGATGACCGAGGTCGCCGAGATCAGCGCGGTCTCTGACTCGTCCTGGGCGGACGCGGCGCCGGCGGAGGGTGACCACCCGGCATACCTGCGCTTCGTCGTCGTGATCCGGCCTCAGCGGTCAAAGGCCGGCGGAACCGGCAACGGGAGCGAACGCTCGAGCCGTGCGATGTAGTCACTGCGCGGCATCTCGCTGACCCCCAGGCTCGCCAGATGTGGGGTTGCCCACTGAACATCGATGATCCGGCGCGGGTCCCCGTCCGCGAACACCAGATCCGCCAGGCCCACCAGCGCGCACTTCGACGCGTCGGTCGCACGATGGAACATCGACTCTCCCGCGAACAGCCCACCGAGAGCCAGTCCGTACAGGCCACCGAGCAGCTCGCCGTCACGCCACGCCTCGACCGAGTGGGCCCACCCCAGCTCGTGCAGACGGGTGTATGCCGCAGTGATCGCCGGCGTGATCCAGCAGCCATCCCGCGATGGGTCGGCACAGCCCGCCATGACTTCCGAGAACGCCGTGTCGACCCGGATGTCGTAATAGCGCAACGGCTTTCGCAAGGACCGGCTGATCCGGACATGGCCGGGCAACAACACGCCACGCGGGTCCGGCGACCACCACCCTGTCGGCGCGTTGTCGCCCTCGCCGACGCCCATCGGGAACAAGCCGGCGCGATAGGCCATGAGCAGGGTGCCCGGTTCGAGATCGGCCCCGATGCCCACCAGGTCGTCCTGCGGCGTTGCCTGGTCGAGATCCAGCTGCCAGCGTGAGGGCGAGGGCTCGATCGGCATCCGGATCAGGTCAGCCAGTCAGGGGCGCGGACAGGTGAGATGGGGCTCGATCTCTGTGCAGGCTTGCGCACCGTAGGCCAGCGTGAACCGCTCGAGGAACCTCTGACGTCCCAGCTGATACTCCTGCGTGCCGACCGTCTCCACGACATAGGTCGCCAGCATCGAGCCCATCTGTGCCGAGCGTTCTTGACCAAGTCCCCATGCCAGGCCGGAAAGGAAGCCGGCGCGAAAAGCGTCGCCCACGCCTGTCGGGTCTGCCTTGCACACCTCATGGGCAATCGTGACCACGATCGGACGTTCGCCGCGGGTGGTTATGAGCGCACCGTTCCTGCCTTTGGTGATGATCCGCGTCTGGACATGCTCTGCGATCTCGTCCCTGCTCCATCCGGTCTTCTGCTCGGTCAGCGCCGCTTCGTACTCGTTGGTGAACAGGTAGGTGGCCCCGTCGATCAGCTCACGGATCGACTCGCCATCCATGAAAGCCAGCTGCTGGGATGGGTCGGCGGCGAACGGAATCTTGCGAGTCCGGCATTCCTGCGTGTGACGCAGCATGGCCTCAGGGTCGTTGGAGCTGATGACCGCAAGATCCAGTCCCCCGACCCGGACTGCAATCGGCCCCAGCTCGATCTCGCGGGCCTCGCTCATGGCACCGGCATAGAACGTGGCGATCTGAGCCATCTGGTCGTCGGTGGTGCACACGAAACGGGCGGTGTGACGGGTCTCGGAGACGCGCACGGAGTCACAGTCGACACCGTGCCGCTCCAACCAGGACCGGTAGTCCCCAAAGTCCTCCCCCACAGCTCCCACCAGGATCGGTTGTTGTCCAAGGTTGGCCATCCCGAACGCGATGTTGGCGGCAACCCCCCCACGATGTATCGCGAGGTCCTCGACCAAGAACGACAGAGCGATCTTGTCCAGCTGGTCAACGACCAACGAGTCGGCAAACAGACCCTTATAGGTCATCAGGTGGTCAGTGGCAATGGATCCGGTGAGAGCGATACGCACCCCACCAATTTACCGCGTGGCGGCGGGCACGACGTCCACAACCCTGCCGTTGCTACTCGTCAGTGTTACCAGGTGGTATCGGTTTCCCCTGTCCCACCAGCAACCTAGAGTGACCACATGAGCACTCCGATGTACTTTCCCGGTCCCCGAGATGGCCTGGACGAGGGCAGCGTGGCCGAGCTGGCGCAGGACGGTCGCGAGATCGAGATCGAGGTGGACGTGGAACAGGCCCGGCCGCGGGTCGCTTCAACCTCTGGCCCGATCGATGTCCCCGACGATGCCTTCGCCCTGATCGACGGGCTCGCGGCCTACGGCTCGTAGCAGGCTGTCACCGCGTGGCAGGTGCTGATGTGAGGAGCGGTATCTCAGCGGCCGTTGCCGACGATCTCGTCCATCCGGTGTCGGACGATGTCACGTACGACCTCGTCCGGGAGCGGCATGGCAACCGTGAAGCGAATGGTTCCTTTGGACAGCTCGAACGCGGTGAGCCGGTCGCGCACGGCGTCGACAACCCGCGAGCTGAACGGGAAGATGCTGAGATGATGCTTCGCGGCGAGAAAAGCGAGAAGGGGCTTCTGCTGGTACATGAGCGCGGCCATCCCGTAGCTCGTACCCTCCTCGGCCCCGGGCACCAGGTCCATCACCAGGTTTCGGATGTGCTCGAATGCGGCTCGCGTCGACGCGTCGAGCCCGCCGAGGTAGTCGTCCACAGCTGACATACGCAGAAGAATACGCAGGAACGCGCCCCGGAACAGGTCACGCCTCGGAACAGGTCACGGTGAAGGTGGCGGGCTGGAGCGAGGTCGGGTAGCTATGGTGGATCCACCATGACATGCACATCATTGCCAACAATCGAGCCGGCGGCTGACGCACGTTGAAGCGCGAAAGCTGACAGTGTTGCTGAACCACGCCGCCGGGGAGCGAAAAGACGCTCTGGTGACCCCCGTGGCACCTGGCACTGTCCGGCTGCACATCCACCCGGCCCTGCGCTTCCTTCTGCCGCGCCGGGGCCGCGACAGCGGCGACCTCGACCTGCCCCACGACCCGACGGCCACAGCTGGGCATCTCGTCCAGAGTGCACGCATACCCCTGACCGAGGTCGGGGACCTGGTCGTGGCCGGGGTCCCGGTGTCCCGGCAAAGTCGCCTGCGGGAGCAGGACCGGCTCGACGTCGCCGTCCGGCCGCGACCGCAGCCCCTGGAGGGGCCGGCGCTCTTCCTGTTGGACGTGCACCTCGGCGCGCTGACCCGCAGGCTTCGGCTGTTGGGGGTCGACGCGGCGTACCGCAGGGACGCTGACGATGACCAACTCGTCGAGCAGGCCGGACGTGAGAACCGAGTCCTGCTCAGCCGAGACCGCGGCCTGTTGATGCGTCGGGCGCTACGCCGAGCCGCTTTCGTGCGCGGGCAGCACCCTGACGACCAGCTGGCCGACATCATGGAACGGTTCCAGCCGCCTCTGCGGCCGTGGAGCCTGTGCGTGACCTGCGGAGGAACGCTCATACCCGTTCCGAAGGCCCAGGTGGCAGACCGGCTTGAACCGGGGACGTTGCGCACGGTGCAGCAATTCTCCCAGTGCCGGTCCTGCGGACACGTCTACTGGCATGGAGCGCACGACGCCAGGCTGCAACAAGTGGTCCGGCGCCACACCTGCGGCCACCTGATGGGATGACAATGGTGGGGTCAGCTCCTACCTCGTGAACGAGCTGTGGCCGGCACGCCCACTCAGATGCGGGCACGCCGACCAGATCAGCCCACGATCAGCTGAGTTCGACCCTTCATTCAGTTGAGCTGCACTGTGGTCAGCTCAGCTGAATGAGTCGCCGCAGGCGCAGGAGCTGCCCGCGTTGGGGTTGTCGATGGTGAAGCCCTGCTTCTCGATGGTGTCGGCGAAGTCGATCGACGCCCCGTCGAGGTAGGGAGCACTCATCCGGTCGATGACGACCTCGACAGGGCCGAAGGCCACCACCAGGTCACCGTCGAGGGCGCGTTCGTCGAAGTAGAGCTGGTAGACCAAGCCGGAGCAGCCACCAGGCTGCACGCCCACGCGGAGGCGCAGGTCATCGCGACCCTCCTGCTCGAGCAGGCTCTTGACCTTGGCTGCGGCAACATCGGTGAGCAGCACGCCATGCGCCGGTTTCTCGGCCGAGGCCTCCTCGGCAACGGCGTGCGCGAGACGGGCCTGGGTGTCGTCCTGAACACTCATCTGGGTGCGTCCTTCAAGTAGTTGGTCAAGCATTGTGTTGGTCAAGCATTGTGTTGGTCAAGCATTGTGTTGGTCAAGCATTGTGTTGGTCAAGCATTGTGTTGGTCAAGCATCGTGCTAGTCGAGCACGTGTTGGTCGAACAAGTGATGGTCGGGCCTGTCGGTGATCGTGGAGCAGCCGGTGCAACAGTGCCAACTCACGGACGCCGAGATGTGTTCCCAACGGATCCAGGTTACGTCAGGCGTGGCGGGGACCATCTGCTTGCCACGCGTACGGTCGAGCACGCGGACCTGCCCATGCTGTCAGGCAGGAGCGTCAGACAGTGACTGCAGGGTCGTGGTCGAGTCGGACGACCAGGCAGGGGCCTCCGCTGTAGATGCCCCCGTCGATCGCCAGCGCCCGGCCACCTGCGTACGAGAGCGGACCGGTGACCACGCTCGGATGCTGTCCGGTGAACGTCGCAATGACGCTGTGGCCGTGGACGATACGCTCGCCTCCGAGCAGGTCGAGCAGCTCGGTGGCCACTTGCTCGCCATCCAGACCGGCGAAGGCGTAGCGGGTCGTCAGCCGGACCCAGCACTGCCACCACTGCTCCAGGTCGTCACCGGCCAGCACCTTCCGTACCGCGTCGTTGATCTGCTGGATCGTGTCGCCCCAGCGGAGGTACTCGGTGGTATCGGAGTGCAGCAACAGGTCAGGTCCGGCCAGAACGACGGAGTCGAGCCCGCACAACCACTCGATGTGTCCGGCGGTGAGGCGCTGTTGGTCGTGGACCCGGCCGCCGTTGAGAGCCCAGCTGCGGGCGAAGCTGCGCCTGCTCCAGAGGTCTGACGGCACACGCCGGCCGCCGAAACGGCTCATACCCAGCGCCAGGATCTCGTGGTTGCCGATCAGGGCATCGACCCGGCCACCCGTCGTGTCGGCGTCGGACTGCAGCCGGCGGACCAGCTCAACGACCGCGATGCCGTCCGGGCCACGGTCGAAGTAGTCGCCCAGGAAGGTCAAGCGAGCCCGGCCCCCGCACCAAGCCCCGCCCGAGTCGAGCAGGTTCACGTGCCGAAGCGCGGTGACCAGTTGTCCAACGTGCCCGTGCACGTCGCTGACTACATAGTGCATCTGCCAAACCTAGGGACTGTGCGGGTCATTCAGTGCCAAACCTAGGGACCATGCGGGTCAATCGGTACCAAACCTAGGGACTGTGCGGGTCATCTGGTTCAAACCTTGGGACTGTGCGGGTTGTCTGGTGCCAAGACTCGGCAAGGTGCGGGCCAACAGGCGCCAAACCTGGGAGCGAACACCGAACACAGCGCCGCA
>Ga0209540_10000987_pt1 | contig 22862 bp, 17 predicted proteins | sample BarGraIncu01121A_FD_184501 | JGI IMG/M metagenome (GOLD analysis project Ga0209540, IMG submission 184501) | Arctic peat soil microbial communities from Barrow, Alaska - Barrow Graham LP Incubations 011-21A (SPAdes) (version 2) | ecosystem: Environmental > Terrestrial > Soil > Wetlands > Peat... | reverse complement strand
TGCGGTGCAAGACCGGGCCAGAAGGGTCTGGCCAGAGGGCAAGGGCGAGTGACTCCTTCGCGGGTTCAATCCAGGGGCTCGGCTAGGGGGGGAATGCCGGCGTCGAGGCGTTGAACGCGGTGATCCCTGGCACGTTGTCGAACCTTGCCCGCGGGTGGCTCGGGTGGCTGGGGTGGCGATGCGGGGATCCCGAGGAGCCAGCTGCCCGGGTGGCGCAGGAATGTGTCGACGGTCTCGGCGGGCGCGGGTCGGGAGAACAGGAAGCCCTGGACGCGGTGGCAGCCGAGCGCGGTGAGTGCATCGAGCTCAGCCTTTCGTTCGACGCCTTCGGCGACCACGGTGAGGCCTACTCGTTCGGCGAACGCGACGACTCCCCAGACGAAGCGACGGCGGGCGTCGTCCTGGTCGAGGTTGCTGATGAAGGAGCGGTCGATCTTGACCTCGTTGATCGGGAGGTCTCGGAGCCGGGCCAGGGAGCTCAGCCCGGAGCCGAAGTCGTCCACCGAGAGCCGCACGCCGAGTCCTCGGAGCTCGTGGCAGACCGTGTGGGTGGTTGCCGTGTCCAGCAGACCGCCCGTCTCGGTGATCTCAATGATCAGCCGCTCGCCGGACAGGCCGTTGCGGGCGAGCTCGGTCGCGATGATCGACGGGAGCTCGAGCGATGACAGCTGACCGGGGCTGACGTTCACCGCCATCCTGATGTCGGAGCCGCCCGGTAGCGCCGTCCACCGTGCCAGGTGAGCGCAGGCCTCCCCCAGCACGAACCGGAACAGCGAGTCGATGAGGTTGCACGAGTCGGCGACCCGCACGAAGACCTCGGGCGCCATGGGGCGTCCCCCGGGTGCCCACCGGGCCAGCGCTTCCAGCGCATCCAGCCGCCCGGTCGGCAGGTCGATGATCGGCTGGAAGGACACTGTGAGCTGCCTGTCCGCCAGGGCCTGCGCCAGGGCGCGGCCGAGCACGACGTCGTCGACCTCCTCCTCCAACTCCAACCCATCAGTGTGCAGGAGCACATCAGCCCCGCCACGACGCTTGACGACGTACATCGCCAGGTCCGCGCGCATGAGCAGCTCGTCGACGGTCGGGGTCGGGTCCAGGAGGTCGACCTGCGCCACGCCGATGCTCGCCAGCACCGACGCCTGGCGATCTTCCAGGTTGATGGGTTCGCGCAGACTCCCGAGCAGCCTCCGCGCAACCTCGCTGGGATCTGGCTGATCCTCCAGCAGCAACGCGAACTCGTCTCCGCCGAACCGCGCCAGGGTGTCCGCCTCGGACAGCACCTCGTGGAAGCGTGTCGAGATCTCCTTCAGGAGGTCGTCGCCCGCCTTGTGCCCCAGCTGGTCGTTGACCGCCTTGAAGCCGTCGAGGTCGAGGAAGCAGATAGCCAGCGGGCGCCGGTCGCGGTGGTGCAGCTGGAGGGCATGGGTGACCCGGTCGATGAACAGGGCACGGTTCGCGAGCCCGGTCAGCTGGTCGTGGAACGCTTGGTGGCGCAGCTGGGTCTCCCGCACGGCGAGCGAGCTCGCAAGCAGCTGGTTGTCACGCACAGTCAGGAACTGTCGGACAATCACCAGGACCACGATCACGACCGCCAGCACCGTCTCCACGACCGAGACCGAGCGTCCGGTGACCCCTCGCCAGCCGATGAAGCCGAGGGCTCCACCAAGAGGGACATACGGCAGGAGGGTGCCAGCGACCGTCAGGGACTTGGCCTGCGAGCTCTCCGCGGTCGCACCCGGCGTCAGGGAGGCGAACGCGAGCATCCCGAACGCGAAGAACCAGCCGAGGTCGATCAGGCTGCCGGTGGCGTAGGTGTCCATTGCGACCAGGTAGGCGAAGCCGCTGTCTCCCGCCGCCATCAGCGCCAGCCCTGCGGCGATGAAGGCGAGTGGCACCCGGTAGGCCCTGGACCGGGAGAGCACCAGCACACAGACGACCAGCAGCGCGATGTCGGAGGCCGGGTAGGCCACAGACACGGACAGCCCCAACAGCGAGTCGGCGCCCGCGTGCACGACGGCCCCCAGGGTCGTCGCCCACGACACGATGCCGATCGCGCCGGCGGTGATCAGGCCGTCCAAGGTCATCCGCCACCGGTCGGTGTGGGAGACGTTGGACGGGAAGACCGCGAGCCCTATCACGGCCCCGATCGGGAAACCGAGGTAACCCAGGTCGGCCAGTCCCGGGAATGGCGTCGCGGTGTGCTGGACCAGCTCATACCATGACCAGACGGCCTGGCCGAGCCCCCACGACAGGGTGGCCCCGGCCAGACCACCCCAGGCGACGCGTAGCCGGCCGGACGAGGAGCGGGCGGCCAGCGCGCAGTTGACCGCAGCCAGCAGCGCGATCCCGCTCTGACCCAGGTCCGTGAACGTACGATCCACATGCTGCGTGCCGTAAGCGCCGAGCACGACGAGCAGCAGGAGACCCGTCAACACGCCGATGACGCAGCGCGTCACATACGGCCGACGTGATGTCCCCTCTGCCAACGGGCCATGCCTTGGCATCGGCAGCTGCACAGGTTGGCTCGTAGCCCTCATTCGCTTGGCGGAGAGTACTTGAGGAAGAGTGCGCATACGAAAAGTCAAGCATCTGGCGTCGCTGCCCGTACGGAGAATACGGCAGAACACCAGGCGGAGGCTTTCGGTGAGTCAACGCATACGCTTGCGGTTGATTTGTTCATAAGCTTTACTAACACACATGACGACGACGGATGCGCAGCGAAGCTTCCCCTTTGGAAAGCTGAAATCGGCGCCAATGCCGTCCGGAAGGGTTGCTCTGCGAGGAGAGGTTGAGGGCTTCAGCTTCGGACGCGTCCTCCGTCCGAGCACGAAGGTCCTACCCGAAGACGTACGCGCTCACAATCGCTCGCTCGTACTGCAAACGCTCTACCGGGCGGGTCGGCAGAGCCGCGCGGACATCGCCCGCCTGACTCGCCTCACCCGGGTCACGGTCTCCGACCTTGTGGCTGAGCTCATCGCCGAGGATCTCATCATCGAGATCGGTAAGCGTGAGGACTCTCGACCGGGCAAGCCGGCCACTCTGCTCGATATCAATCGCGACGGCTTGCAGATCGTCGGCCTCGACCTCAGTGAGTACTCGGTCTTCCGTGGAGCGGTGCTGAACCTCGACGGCCAGATCCTCGAACGGATGGAGGCGCCGCTGGCCGGCAGCACTGGCGCGGATGCGACGGCCAAGGTGATCGCGCTCGCCGAGGCTCTTGTCTCCCGGACCACGGTGCCCATCCTCGGCCTGGGGGTCGGATCGCCTGGAGTCGTCGACCCTGCCGGTGTCGTACTCAGCGCTCCGAACCTGGGCTGGAGCGATGAGCACCTCCAGGATGCCCTCGCCGCCCGCCTCGGGATCCCGGTGATCGTCGGGAACGACGCCCGTGCCGCGGTACTGGCCGAACACAGCTTCGGTGGGGCGGGCACCGACCTGATGTTGGTCAAGGTCGGTCACGGCGTCGGCTCCGGGCTTCTGCTGAACGGCAGTCTGCTGTTCGGAAGCCGATTCGCGGCTGGTGAGATCGGTCATGTCGTCGTCGGAACGCACGGCGGAGCCGAGTGCGCCTGCGGCAAGTTCGGGTGCCTGGAGACCTGGCTGGCCGCCCCGCGACTGGGCGCGCGGGTTGCCGCGGCCCAGGCATCCGACGAGCGTCAGTCACCTCTGAAAGCGGCAGAACCCATACTTCGCGAGGCGGGCCGACACCTCGGCATCGCGCTTGCTCCTGTGGTTGCAGCGCTGAATCTCGCCGAGATTGTGCTCAGCGGTCCCACCGACCTGCTTGATGGTCCGTTCGCCGAAGCAACCATCGAAACCCTCCGCGACCGAACGATGGCCGAGGTCCATGGCGATCTGATGGTACGGATGACCACACTCGGTGAGGACATTGTCATTCGCGGCGCCGCCGTCATGGTTCTCTCCGGGCAGCTCGGGGTCTCGTAGTCGGAGCGTTGACCACTCTCCGCTAGCCCGGTCCTTCATGAAGTGCCTGATTCACGTCGTTGTTGAGAGGCTTGCGCATGCTTATTCCCCGACCGACCACCATGAGTGCTACCGGCGGCGACTTCGAACTCGACGGAACGACAGGTATCTGTGCCTCGGCCGGGCTCGCAGGCGTTTCGGCCTGGCTGCAGGGCGCGCTGCGCCCCGCCACAGGGCTGTCGATGGGCGAGAGCTCGGACGGTTCTATCCGTCTCTCACAGGAGCCGGCGCTTGGTGCAGAGGCGTTCCGGCTTGCTGCTACCCCGGACGGCATCCGAATCGAGGGCGGCGACGTGGCCGGGGTCTTCTACGGCTGTCAGGCTCTCCTGCAGCTGCTTCCGCCCGCCGTGTTCCGGCGCAGCACCGTGAGCGGCGTGCGCTGGGCCGTCCCCGCCGTGCAGATCCAGGATGCGCCGCGGTTCACCTGGCGTGGCACCATGCTCGACGTGGCGCGGCACTTCATGCCCAAGCACGACCTGTTGCGCTTCATCGACGTCATGGCCATGCACCGGCTCAACGTGCTGCATCTGCACCTGACCGAGGACCAGGGTTGGCGCATCGAGATCCTTCGCTACCCGCGACTGACCGAGGTGGGCGCGTGGCGCCGGGAGAGCCAGGTCGGCGCGGAGGCAGACGCGCGCGGCGACGGACGCCCGCACGGCGGCTACTACACGCAGGACGACATCCGCGAGATCGTCGCCTACGCTGCCGGGCGGTTCATCACGGTCGTCCCCGAGATCGAGTCGCCGGGCCATGTGCAGGCGGCACTCGCTGCGTACCCCGAGCTGGGAGTTACCGGGGAGAAGCTGGAGGTGTGGACTCGGTGGGGTATCAACCCCAATGTTTTGAACGCGGAGGAGAGCACGGTCGACTTCTTCACGAACGTGCTCGACGAGGTCATGGGGCTCTTCCCCTCGCCGTACATCGGGGTGGGCGGCGACGAATGCCCCAAGGATCAGTGGCGTGCGGACCCTCGCACGCAACAGCGTATGGCGGAACTCGGTCTTCAGGACGAGGAGGCGTTGCAGAGCTGGTTCATCCGACGTCTGGATGACCACCTCACGGCGGCCGGACGCAAGCTGTTCGGCTGGGACGAGATTCTCGAGGGTGGCCTTGCACCTGGGGCCACGGTCGCCTCCTGGCGCGGCATGACCGGTGCGATCACCGCAGCACGACGCGGCCACGACGTCGTGGCCTGCCCGGACGACGCGGCATACCTGGACTACCGGCAGTCCGACTCGGCGGATGAGCCGATACCGGTGGGCATTGTGCTCACGGTTCGCGACGTCTACGGCTTGGAGCCCATTCCGGCCGAGCTGACCAGGGATGAGGCACGGCACGTGCTGGGTGGTCAGGCCAACATCTGGACGGAGCACATGGACTCGCCGCGCGCGGTCGATTTCTTTGCCTTTCCGCGACTTTGTGCGCTCGCCGAGGCGCTCTGGAGCACGCAGGAACGTGACTACGACGACTTTGCCGGGCGCCTCGATGAGCACCTCGCCCGGCTGGACGCCCTGGGGGTGGAGTACCGCCGACCGTCTGGTCCGCTGCCCTGGCAGAAGCAGCCCGGGATCGCGGGGCGGCCGAGCACGCTCGAGCAGCGAGCAGCGCACATCGCGCAGATGGTTGCCAATATCGGTGGCTGAAGCTGAACGCCTTGGAGTCCGCGATCTGGGGGCTATGGCCGGTAGGTTCTAGCCTTTGACTGCGCCGGCCGACATGCCGGCTACGAGCTTGCGTTGGATCAGTAGGAAGAAGACGACCACCGGTAGCGAGAACAGCACCGATGCTGCCATCTGCCCGCCGAAGTCCGTCCCGGTCTGCGGGTTCGAGAACGATGCGAGCCAGATTGGCAACGTATACATGCTCTGGTCCTTCATGAAGGTGTAGGCCACCAGGTACTCGTTCCACGCCGTGATGAAAGCGAAGATGCTCGTGGCGATGACCCCCGGGATGACCAGTGGAAAGAGGATGCTCCGCAGGATGCGCCATGTTCCCGCCCCATCCACCATCGCCGCTTCCTCGATCTCGAAGGGGATGGCGACAAAGAATCCGCGCATCACCCAGATGGAGAACGGGAGCACAGAGGCGACGTAGGCCAAGATCAGGCCGAAGTACGTCCCAAGCAGGTTGAGGCTGTTGAACACCAAGAAGGTCGGGATGAGCAGGGCCGTGCCCGGCAGCATCTGCACGGCCAGGATCAGCACCATGATCGTGCGCCGCCCGCGGAAATGGAATCGTGACAGTGCTGCCGAGGCAAATGCCCCCACCACGATAGACAGCACCACCGCGCCCGACACGACGATCACGCTGTTTCGAAGGTCGAGCAGGAAGCTCGACTGCTTGAACGCGGCGATGAAGTTGGCGAGCGTGGGGTGTTGGGAGAGGAAGATCGGCGTGGCCGTCATCACCTCAGGCCGGGACTTGAAGGCGGTGTTGATCATCCAGTAGACCGGGAAGGCCCAGATCACGCTGAAGACGATCGCGGTGATGTTGACGCCCAGGTGCAGCTTGCGACGACGACGCCTGTCACGTTTGGCGGGGCGAGTGTCGGACGGAGTCTCTTGGATGGGGGGCGTAGAAGTCACAGCTCTTCTCCCGAGCGAACCAGGTTGCGAATGTAGTACGCCGTGAAGATCATCAACAGCACCGTGGTCACCACGGCGATTGCGGCACCCTCGCCCAGATGGAAGCCGATGAATGCCGTCTTGTAGGTCCAGATGCCGAGCGTCGCGGTCGCATTGTTCGGGCCACCCTGTGAGACCAGCCAGATCTGGTTGAAGACGTTGAAGTCCCAGATGACCGACAGGATCGTGACGAGCAGGAGGGTCGGCTTGAGGAAGTGAATGGTCACCCGCCAGTAGATACCCCACTCGCTCGCCCCGTCGAGCCGGGCCGCCTCGAAGTACTCTTCCGGCACCTGAGTCTGCGCGGCGTTGAGCGTCAGGGAGATGAATGGCACCGCCTGCCACACGATGAGAAGCCAGATGGCCAGATAGGCCAGCACGGGGTCTTGCGCCCAGTTGACGTTGGTCAGATCACCAAAGAGGCGCATTTGCGTGAGGAGCCAGTTGACCACCCCGTAACCCGGCTGGAACAGCCAGTCCCACACCAGTGAAGATGCCACGGTGGGCACGGCCCACGCAAGAATCAGGACGACCGTGACGACGTAACGCATCACGGTCCCCAGGCGGGTGAGCAGCTGGGAGATTCCCATTCCGATCACGACGCTTGCGGTCACCAGGGCGGTGGCGAACAGGACAGTCCGCACGAGCGACCACAAGAACTCGGGATCCGTGAAGATCGACGAGTACTGGCCGAGGCCGACTCCGGTGAACTCTCCGGTGAAGAGCGACTTCTGGTCGTAGTCGGTGAGCGAGAGGAAGACCAGCAAGACGATCGGCGCGATCGTGATTGTCAGAAGGACGAGCGCGGCCGGGCTCAGCAGGATGAGCGGGGCGAAGTTTCTCTTCTTCCTCGGTCGCGAGCGAGGTGCGCCTGGCTGCCGCGAGGATCCCGCGGCAGCCACAGCCTCGCCTGAGACGACTGGCTCACTGGAGGAGCTCATGACTGTTCTCTCGCGGAGGGTGAGGTCACTTGCCGTTCAGAACGGAGTCAGCATGCGAATCGAAGGCCTTGGCCGCATCCGCAGGAGACTTGGCACCGGAGGCAATCGACGAGAAGAGCTGGTTGATGCTGAGGTCTCCTTCGATTGTTGACCAGTTTGCTGCAGCTGGGGTGGACTTCGAGGTGAGCGCGGCGGCGAAGAAGCCTGTTATCAGCGGCGATAGGCCCGTCGCCTGTGCGGCCTTGACGTACTCAACGCTGTTGGGGATCCAGCCATCCTTGGCGAACACGTAGGTGTTCTGGATGTCCGGGCTGGAAGCGATCTTCGCCCATGCAAGTGCAAGCTCTTTGTTCTGGCTCTTGGCGGCGATGCCCCAGTCGGAACCACCAATCATGACCGGCTGCGTCTTTCCCGACTTGCCTGGGAACGGGAAGGTCCCGAGGTCGGCATCGGTCAGCTTCGGGTTGGCCTTCTTGATTGTGGGGATCTCCGTGGGGATGCCGAGGATGGCTGCGGTCTTGCCATCCGCGAACATCTGGGTGTGTTCGGGCTTGTGGATGTCGACCTGGCGTGAGGCGACACTCGAGTAGGTGTTCTGGAACGTCTTGAAGTCGTTCAGACCCTGCTGCGCCTTCTCACTGGAGAGGCCGGACGTCCACTTGCCGTTGCTCAGCGTCGCGATGTCGCCGCCGGCATCCCACACCCACTGCATGCCTCCGTACCAGTACTGGCCGGGGTAGTAGAACGCGGAGAAGTCCGGGGCGGTGTTTGCGGCCTTGATCTTGTCGAGGTCTGCGATGAGAGCCTGGTAGGTCGTCGGAACTTCGGTCACGCCTGCGGCAGCCCAGATCTTCTTGTTGTAGATGACTGCACGATCTCCGGCAAACGTTGGCACACCGTAGAGCTTGCCGTCGACTGTCGCCGGCAGCTCAAGGCCCGTGAGCCAGGTGTTGCCCTGCTGCAGCTCCTTCTTGTATGGCGTCAGATCGAGCAGGCCGCCATTGGCTGCGTAACTGGGAATCTGCGTGTTGCCGAGGTCAAAGACGTCCGGCGGCTTGGACGTGGCAAGGGCCGTCGTGACTTTGGTGGTGATGCCCTCCCACGAGGCTTGGACCTGCAAGTTGACCTTTGCGCCGGTCTCCTTGGTGAACTTGGTGTTGATCGCATTCAGTGTGGTTGGGCTGAGGTCGCCGGCCATTGCCCAGACTGTGATGGTCTTGCCAGTGCCAGCGGGCGTGCCGATCGTGCCCTTCGCACCAGTGCTGTTCGTGGCGCCGCCGGCGCAGGCGCTCAAAGCCAGGACGGCAGCGGTGCCGACTGCACCTATCACCGTGAAACGTGTGGTACGCAATTTATCTCCTCATTGTTGAACGCGGGCATATCGCGAACGTGATTTCGGATGATGTTCACACCGTGCGTGATCACAGTTGGCTGAGTCGAGAGCAGGTGCATCCTCTCCGCCGGCGGTGATGGGCGACCTAGTTAGTACATCTTCCTCACAAACAGAAGTCAAGTCCGGGCGGTAACGAATCCATGAGGACTCGCCGGACACCGCTCAGGTGTCTGTGGGGTTCGAGGCGGGGTTCGATGAGCTGACCGTCGTCTTTGGTGCGGTGCCTGTGGATGCGGGGATCCATGTGGCGCCGAGCAGCGCAGCCCCCACGGCCGCAGCAGGGAAGCCGGCCGGGACGATGCGCACACGATCGGCAAGGTCGAGTGAGGCGAGGAACGGGGACATCGCCGCCCGGGAGTCGAGCACTGCGCGCACTTCGCCAAGCAGCGGTTCGCCGAGCGAGCTGATTCCGCCCCCGATCACAACGACGTCCACGTCAACTGTCAGTACCAGTGCACGTACCGCCGAAGCTACGTTCTCGACGAGTCGCTGTTTCACGTCGAGCGCCAGGGCGCTGCCGCCCTGGGCAGCTTCGAAGAGCTCCTGCACGGGGCTTGGGTGCGCGGTTGGCCACTGGCGGGCGACGGCTGAACCGGAGGCCATCGTCTCGAGGCAGCCGCGTTGCCCGCACGGGCAGACCGGACCGTTCGGATCGACCGGGATGTGTCCGATCTCGCCGGCTGCGCCGCGTGATCCGCGCCAGAGCTCACCATTCAGCACGAGACCCGCGGCCAGTCCCGTTCCAAGATTCAGGTAGGCCATTGAGCCGGCCTCGCGGGTGCCGACCATACGGAAGGCGCCGAACGCCGCCGCGTTCACGTCGTTCTCCACGTGCACGACCAGCCCGAGCCGGTCGTGCAGTCTAGGTCCGAGATCCAGATCATCGATGCCCAGGTTGACAGCGTGCGTCACCCGGCCCGAAGCATTGTCCACCGTGCCGGGAATCCCAATCCCGATCGACTCGAAATCTTCGGTCGGGATTCCGGCAAGCATGGCGACCCGGCTGACTGCCTCCACTGCGGTTGCCAGCAAGGCCTCGGAACCGAACCCGGTAGGCAGGCGGAGCTGCTGCACCGGTCGGCAGTCCGAGTCGATGACGACCGCGAGCGTCTTGGTGCCGCCAATGTCCACTCCGGCCCTCACGGCGCATCCCTTCTCATCGTGCTGGCGTACCTGCATGTTCGATCGCGTCGATCCGTCTGCGCGGAGCCTGTCCGATGGGGTTTGAGCACCGAATGTAGCGACGCCGACTGGGAACGGTCATCGCTCTCCAAGAGCGGAGAGGGGATTTGGGCGTGGCATCTGGAGCGCAGGCATATTTGTTAGTAAACCGTACGAATAGCAGAACCCGCAACTCGGCGCGACGTCCCCGGCAGGCGCAGACCCGTCATCACCGATGCTGGACACTCTGTACGCGTCGGGCTGGGGCGAAGCCCCTCAGAAGTGCGTGCGCACGAGGTCGATGACAACGGGTGTCTGCGCCGAGGCATCATCCAGCACGGGAATCAGTGACCACTTATCAAAGGCGGTACACGGATGTGAAAGTCCCAACCGGACGACATCGCCCACTCGAAGCGGTGTGCCGTTGGGCACCCGGACGTGGGCGTGCTGGTCACTGGTATCGAAGAGCTCGTGGCCGACGAGTTCCTGCGACGCCGTCGCGCCGTCCGGCCCGGTACGCCGCATGACCTGCAGCTCGGGTAGGCCTTGGTCGAACGGAAGGTCCCGCTTACCTGCGTCGAGATAGGCGATTCCGGGCTCTGGCATCGAGATGACGCGCGCCCACACGTGCATTGCGGAGCGGAACGCCGGCCCGGAGCCGCGCGCGTGCGGTGTCGCCGCGCGGTAGTAGCCGTCATCGTGCACGATGTACGCACCCGATCGCAGAACGATGCGCGTGTGGACCGGTCCGCGCCGGCCATCTTCAGGGCCGAGGATCGCGGCGACCCGGTCGAAGAAGGCACTGCCTCCGGCACTCAACACGGCGTCCCGAACCTCGTAATGGTCAAGCAGACGCCGGTGGAGCTCAACCATTCGCGTGAGGAACCTATCGACGTCGGCGATGGCACTCTCGTCGATCTCGTGGGCCACGGAGCCCTCGAATCCTGCCACGCCCGCGAGGGCGAGCGTCGGGGCGGAGACGACTGCATCGGCAACCCGGAGGGCGTCACCCATGCTGCGCACTCCGGTGCGGGCTCCCCGGTGCCCCATTTCAATGAGGACGTGAACCCGTTGCTGCGCCCCAGCAGCGGTGAGCGCCGCGTCCATGATCTGCACGGCCGCGACGGAGTCGACCCAGCACATGAACTCAAATTCGGGGTCAGCGGTGAGCTCCCCGGCGAGCCACGCGAGACCACCAGGGCGCAGGAACAAGTTGGCGACGATCACGCGCGGCACCCCGGCTCCGCGCGCGACCCGGAGCTGGGGCTCGTTGGCGACGGTGATCGCCCAGCATCCGGCGAGAAGCTGATCACGCCAGAGCGCAGGCGCCATCGTGGTCTTGCCGTGGGGCGCATGTGAGAGGCCGGCTTGGGCGCACCACCGGCTCATTGTCAATAGGTTCTCGTCGATGGCATGACGGTCGAGGGTCATCATGGGTGTGCTGAGCTCGTCGAGCTTCGGTCCGGCCTCGGCGACTTCGGCGATGGAGCAGCCGTACCATGCTGGCTGCACGGCCTTGTCGCTCCAATCGAGCACTCTCGAGCGGTCGCGCGTGACGGCTGCCTCCAGCTGGTCAATGTGCGTGCTCACCGCCTCCTGCTCTGTTTGCCGCTGTTTCGCAACGTGCCTCGTAGCTTGGTGGCGATGTTGTGGAACAGGGTACGTGCGTTGAATGGTCCGCGCCCACTACGCCCGGGCGTGTCAGCTACGCCCACTACGTCCACGCGTTGCCAGGGCTTCGGAGCCAGCCTCGAGCTGAGCGCGAAGCCGGTGGTTGATCTCCGGCTCTGCCATAGGGGAGGGGATCCTTGAAAGGACTCGTCAAGGTTTCTGACAACAGGACCCCGACGACTGATGCGCGGGAGCCCGCGGGCGGCCATGCTGGTGTCGCCCCCGGAAGATGACGTCGTACCCAAGGAGCCCAGCATGAGCACTCACCAGATCACTGAGGGCAGCGTCGTCGTCGGCGTGGACGGTTCTCCCTCCAGTGAGGTAGCTCTGCGTTGGGCTGTGGATGAGGCCAGACGAACACGGCGACCACTGCACGTGGTGCATGCCCTGGGGAACGAGCTGGTGCTCAGCGATAAGCAACAGCTCGGCACCAAGGAGGCCCCCGCGAGCGACGACCCGGTCGTCACCGCAGCCATGGACGTTGTCCGGACGCTGGCGCCAGAGCTGCAGACGACTCCCCATAGCGTCACCGGTTTCGCCCCAACCACGCTGATAGCGGCCTCCAAGGTCGCCGGGACCGTCGTAGTGGGGGCGCATGGCCGTAGCGCCATACCCACCGCTTTGCTTGGCTCTGTCTCCCAGCAGGTGGCCATTCACTCCAGCTGCCCCGTGGTGGTCGTGCGGGAGAGCGGCACGCACGGCGGCGTCGGATCAGGACACGTCGTGGTGGGGGTGGACGGCTCCGAAGCTTCCGCCTCCGCTGTCGGCTATGCGTTCGCCTACGCCGCATCGACAGGGCGCAGCCTCACCGCCGTCCACACCTGGTGGTCGGAACCGCTGAAGGGCATCAACCAGGACGAGCCACGGACCGGCGACTGGCCCCAGATCGCCAGCCAGGAGGAGACCCTGGTCGCGGAGTCGCTGGCCGGCTGGTCGGAGAAGTATCCCGATGTCCCCATCCGCCGTCACGTCGTCCGGGGTGATCCGGTCGTTGAGCTCTTCCGAGAGTCTTATGGCGCCAGCCTGCTGGTCGTGGGATCGCGTGGACGTGGCGGGTTCAAAGGTCTGGTGCTTGGCTCGGTCAGTCGTCGCATCCTGAAACGGGCCACCTGCCCGGTCGCTATCATCCGATCAGTTGGCGTGGACCAGCCAGCCACGGGGGCGTGACGATAGGACACTATGGTCAGGTGCCCTCGGCGTCGACCTGAACTACTCAGAAATGGAGCGACGGGGTATCGAACCCCGATCGGAGCCTGCTCGGTTGGGGTTGGGGTCGTTGCCGCACTCTTCTGGAGTCCTGGCCGTCGTTGTTCTTTCGGACCTGCCCTCATGGGCGAGGAGGTCAGCACCCACATGTTGTCGCATGTGTGAGCCTTCCACAGGCCCGCCATTGTGGATGTGGCCAGACACGGGTGGACGCCCACCAGAGTCCATGGCATCTGCGTGGGTAAAGACTTGTCAAAGTCGTGCGCTTCTGCCAACTTGAAATGTCTGCCACTTTCTGAGGGGGATCAGATGCCTGCTTGGGTGACGAAGCTGAAGCACCTGCCAATGGCCGCGCTAGATGCCTTGGTGGGGGTTGACCAGGCGGGCGTGATCCGGTCTGTCAATCGCCAGACGGAATCACTGTTTGGCGACGACCGTGATGACAGATTCGGCGCCCTCGGCCGGTGCGCGACATGATGGGTCGCAAGAAGGCTCAAGAGGCATACAGCAGGATGGACGAGCTGGCGGCCATCGTCGAGCATTCGGACGATGCCATCATCGGCAAGACGTTGGACGGAGTCATCACGAGCTGGAATCCGGCCGCCGAGAGGATGTATGGCTACTCGAGCCAGGAGATCATCGGCAGGTCCGTTGATCTCCTGAGTCCTGAGGATCGAATCGGCCAGATGAAGGCAATCCTGGCCAGGATCAGGGCGGGCCAGCGTGTCAAACACTTTGAGACCGTCCGTGTCCGAAAGGACGGAACGGTGTTCCCGGTCTCCCTCAGCGTCTCCTCGATCTGCGGTGCGGACGGCGTGGTTGTCGGCGCATCTTCGATCGCCCGTGACGTGACCGAACAGAGAGAGGCGTTTGAGGCGGCCCGCTCGATGCTCGAGTCGAGCCTGGACTCGTTGGTCGCGATCAACCCCGAGGGCATGATCACCGACGCCAACGAGGCCACTGTCAAGGTCACCGGCGTCCCCCGCGACAAGCTCATCGGGACCGCCTTCTCCGACTACTTCACCGAGTCTGAGAAGGCCGACGCGATCTACCAGCTGGTCTTCTCTGAGGGGATGGCCGTCGACTACCCGCTGACGATGCGCCACCAGGACGGGACGCTGACCGAGGTTCGGTACAACGCCTCGGTCTACCGCGACATCAAGGGCAAAGTGCTCGGAGTGTTCGCCGCCGCCCGCGACGTGACCAAGCAGATGCAGGCTCAAAGAGAGATCGCTGAGCAGCAAGCCCAGGAGATGGAGCGGCTGGCTGAACTTGAACAGTTCCAGCGGCTAGCCGTTGGGCGGGAGCTCAAGATGATCGAGCTGAAGAAGGAGATCGAGAGCCTCAGGATGTTCGTCCAGATGGTTGAAGGCGAGCCCGGTGACGGGCGTTGAGCGGCAGGTTCCGAATCCTATGACGGCGCCGTCTGCAGCCGGCTGGTCCCAGGCGGCTTGATTCGATAGAGGTTAGTGCGGCGGACCTTGGAGGCTCAGAGGCGTCGTGCGGTGCTCGGTGTAGATCTGCCAAAGAGTCTCGGTCACCAGTCAACGGGTTGGCCGATCAGCTGGTCGCGGTCATAGCCGAACAGCGACTCGGTCTGGTGATTGACAAACCTGATCACGCCGTTCTGATCCATCCCCGCCAAGGCGTCAGGCACAGCCTCCAGTACGTTCTCGAACCTGGTCGCATGTCGAAGACATCTGATCCCCCCATCCAACTGTCACAAACCCCTCGATTCAGCCGCTCCAACGGGTCGAGCACTAACCGGGCCGTTTCGAGTGATAGCTCGCAAATCCGTTGGCTAGATGTGTCCGGGCCTCTTCTCGCTGAGGCTTGGCAGATGGTCAGATCCGCACCTGTGTTTCTCGCTCGACGTACTGAGTTGATCCGGACGCGTCTCTGTGAATCCATCATGATGTGCAACGGTTGTTACTCAGGCGTCGCGGTGGCCGTCACCGCGGCAGTACAGGTCGATGTTTTGGGAACGGCACTCCCACTTTGGTCAATTCTGGCTTCACCTTTGCATTTACGTTTACGCTAATCTCGAAGTGGGTGGCCCGACAGGACGGCCTCGCGGAAGACTGGAAGGGGGGTTTGGGGATGAACCTCCTTGGTGGTCTGGGTAGCGGAACGACCTTCATGACCCCGATGGTCTTCTGGGCGCTCGTCGTGGTCACCGTGATCGTCGGAATCGGTATCGGCGCGTTCATCGCGGCCGGCAAGGCGAAGGCCAAGGCCGAGGCTCTCCGTGCGTTGAACCAATCGCTCCGCGCCGTCCCAGAGGCCTGCCGCGTCAATGGCCATGTCTACAAGGAGTACGACACCGGGTGGCGCTGCGTCACGTGCGGCAACTTCGTACCCCGCCGTGAGGGCGAACTGTATGGCTTGGTCACGGACAGTCGACACGAGCGCCGCCGACACCCTCGGTGAATACCGCTATCTGATGCGCGGGCTCTTCACCGCGGTGAACTCCGAGCGGGAGATGGCGCCCGATTGTATGGTTCCGTAACGCTTTTCGCGTGTGGAGCGAGTGACGGGAATCGAACTGCAACTGTCAGTGTGGAAATGGCAACTGTGCTTGCGTGAGCGCACGGAGGCCAGGGTCAGGAGCATCCCTGAGGTTGTCTCGGGTCTCGTGGGATTTGAGTGGCGGTCCCCCGCCTGACACCGCCCGTGGGGTAGGTGTTGGGCATCCGCCAAGACACCACCAAGAAGGGGCCAGTACCACACCGTAGTAGGTGAGCCCAACGGCATACGAGGTCACCGCGGCCGCAGCGAGCAGGACCTCCCAGCGCTGGAACCTGACTCGCGAGACGGCCAGCGCGCACACCGCAGCGGACATCCACACGGCCAGCAACCCCAGCACGTTGGTAATGTCCTGGCTCAACCTGGCGCCGTGCAGGATCAGAATGACCGCATAGGCGGCCACAAACAGTCCCATCGCCCCCACTAGCCCCGTGCGGAAAGTTGCGCGTGTGCTCAACCGCACCCCACCTCCTGCTGCTCGCAACACCTGTGACGTTCATCGGTGCTTCTCTCAATGCTGGCACGCACCATGGTTGAGCGAGGCAGGAAGACGTAAAAATGGCACGCATGCCGTTTGTATCAACGAACGTGCCGTACCAAATGAGTTCGGTGATTCGGTTGATGAGCTTGAGGTGTCGCTCGGTCTCGGAGTCCCAACCGCGGCCGGTCGCGTCAGCGGCCAGGGCTGTTGCCTAGTCGCGTTGCTGGGTCAGGACCGGGATGTAGCCACTGGTCTTGTGGAGGCTTGGGCAGTGTTCGCAGATGTTCGCGGTTATCAGTTTGCGTGCGCGCCGCGGACACCTCTGTGATCGCGCTTCGGCTGGGACACGAGAAGACAGACACGGTCCAGATCTATCTACACGCGAAGGCTGAAGCCATTGCAGGTTTTCGACACGGGGTCGTGGGGATGTCCCGCCCCAAGGGCACGTACTTCAGGGCTCGGAGGATGGCCAGGGTTTCGTTGTTGAGGCCGGTGAGGTTGGTCGCTGCTGCGCTCGGTGCCTGGACGAGTGGGCTGCCGCAGAGTCGGGTGGCACTTGTCACGACGCTCCGGAGGTAGCCACGGGCGGGTTGTTCGTGGTCGCCGGGGCCGCGGTCGCCTGCAACGTCGAGCTGGTCTTCGTTGACGTGCCCGATGCCAAGGTGGCAGCGGTAGTGCCGGTCACTGCGGTGGGGCTGGGCGCGGTGACCACGATGGCGGCGGCGCCGAGGACACCAGCTGCTCCGGCACCAAAGGTGATGGCTGACACCCAGGCCAGCCTCTTGTTGCGGGCAAGTTGTCGGGGCGAACCCGGTGTGGGTGAACTGGTCATGGTGCTCCAATCTCGGTTGGGGGGGTACTGCGCTGTTGGTGTTCCAGGCGTTCACGTTCCAACACTCGGCTGTGCGGTCTCTCGGTGCTTCCTCTGACTTGCCTATGAGGCCCGGTTCCAAGGGTTTCAATCGCAGAGCGAGTAGCCACGCAATCCAGAACGGAATCCCACTTTCAGTCGGCATCGTCTCAGTCATGGACCTGCCACAACGGCGGCGACAACGATGCGACGACGTGACTGATAGCTGCATGCTTGACAACGAGCCGACGGTAGTGAGTCGGCGCAAGAAGCGACTGGCCGGGACGTGGGTCTGCTGTTGGTGTGCGGGATTGCCGGCGGCGCACTCGCCGCCACCAGTTCCGCGTCGGCGACCAGGAACGTGACCTCGTCCGCGGCTGCCTCGTCTTCTGCCGCTGCAAGTCCGAGGGTCCGGGCTGATACTGCCACTCCCGTGCGCGCTGGTGAGAGGGTGGAGACCGGCACCGACCTCGCGACCCCTAAGGCTGCGGCTCTCAAGGCGGTCCCCGGTGGCATCGTCTACCGGGTCGAGACCGAGGCGGACGGCGCAACGTACGGGGCGCAGATGACCAAGCCGACGGTATGTTACGCCTGCGCGTGGCGGCTGTCGCCGCCGCAACAGGAGACTCGTGACGCCGGAACGCTAGGTCCACTCCGGGCAATGCGGCGATCGGGGCGTCTGGTACCTGGCGGCAAATGGTGCCGCTGGCGCGGAGGCGAAGATCCGCAAGATGGCGTCCAGAACTCGCCGCGGGCACGGTGCAGGGTGCAGGGTGTCGCCGTCCTCGACGCCGATCGCATCGACGCACACAGGCACGCCGTCCTTGCTCACCTCGGGATCGGGGACACCCTCCTAGCGGAAGGCCTCGGGACCACCAGGCTCAAAGTTGACCGCGGCCTTCATGGCTTGGTCGCCCGCACGAACGCGCTCATGACTTTGCCGTCGACCGCGTGGGCGAGCGCGTCTGCTTCCAGGCCCTGCCCGACCAGGAAGGCGTGCGCATCGTCGAAGCCGAAGATGCGGGTCGGCTGCACGTCGATGTCGACAAAGCCTGCTGCAGCGAGCTTGTGGCGGTACTCGGTCTCCTCGAGCGCGCCGGCGAAGCAGCCGGCCCACAGCTTGGCATCGTGCCGCAGCACGTCGGGGATGGTGCCGCGCACGACGATGTCAGAGACCGCGAACCGGCCACCGGGGCGCAGCACCCGGAACGCCTCACGCAGAACGCGGTCCTTGTCGGCGGACAGGTTGATGACGCAGTTGGAGATGATCACTCCGACGGACGCTTCTGGGAGCGGAATGTCCTCGATCTCGCCACGCAGGAACTCGACGTTCTCCAGACCCGAGCGCGCCTTGTTCTCCTCGGCGAGCACGAGCATCTCCTCGGTCATGTCCAGGCCGAACGCCTTGCCAGTCGGGCCGACGCGGCGTGCCGACAGCAGCACGTCGATACCGCCACCGGAGCCGAGGTCGAGCACCACGTCTCCAGGCTCGAGCTGCGCGAGCGCTGTCGGGTTCCCACACCCGAGGGATGCCTGCATGGCCTCGAGCGGGAGGGCGGCCTGCTCTGTCTGGTCGTAGAGGTCGTTCGAGACCGGGGCGGCGGGTGCAGGGTCGCAGCTGCCCGACGCGCCGGTGAGCACACGGCGTGCCTCCTCCGCGTAGCGATCCTTCACAAGTTGTTTGATGTCGTGGTCGGTCATCGTCCTAGTCCTCCGTTGCTGGGGTCGTCGTCGGCGCAGCAGGAGTCGCTCAGATAGGCGATGAGCCGGTGTGCGTAGTCGAAATCGACGGCGTAGTAGATGTAGCGCCCCTCGCGTCGGGGGCGCAGCAAACCTGCGTGGGTCATCTCTTTGAGGTGGAAGGAGAGGGTTTGCGGCGGGATGTTGAGCCCCCGCGCGAGCTCGCCGGCGCTCTCGCCGCCCCGGCCGTGGCGCACCAGCTGGCGGAACAACGTAAGGCGTGTCTCGTGGGCGAGAGCCGCAAGGCCGCTGATCACGGCGCTTGAGGCCAGGTCTGTGAGTTCCTTTGCCACCACGTTTCAACTCTACCATAACATTGGAATCATTGTTCTATCCTCGTCCGACGAGTAGCGCGCCACGGATGGTTCGTCGTGACGGCTACCGGACAGTTGCGTAGTCAGCCGAGGGCGGTGGTGGGGAGTGGCTTGGGGATATCGGTGGACCGATCGATAGCAGGCCGGTTGCTGAGCCAGTGGTCGGGCTCGGCGGCGGGGACGGGTCTGGACATGAAGTAGCCCTGTGTTTGATCGCAGCCCAGGCGCCTCAGCGTGGTGTAGGCGACGGCGTCTCGACGCCTACGGCCACGATGCGCAGGCCGAGGCTATGGGCCAGGCCGATGATTGAGGCGACGAGTGCGGCGGCGCGGGCGTCGTCAGCCATGGGGAAGACGAAAGACCGGTCGAACTTGAGCTCATCGATGGGCAGGTCGCGCAGGTAGCTCAGGGAGTTGTAGCCGGTGCCGAAGTCGTCAACGGAGATCTGGACACCACTGCGCCGCAGCCGGGTCAGAATCTCCCGAGACCGATCACGGTCGGCCATCAGGAACTCCTCGGTGACCTCCAGCTGCAGGGCGTGCGGCGCCACACCTCGGTCAGCGAGCATGGCGGCGATCCTCTTCCGGGAGGTCCACATCGACCAGCGAGCTGATCCGTTAGCAAACCGCAGCCCGGGCGGGTGCTTCGCCCCAGCCCCACGTACCCCCAGCCGCCGCATATCCGCTCAACGCAGGCAGATCCTGATGCGGACTGGACGACGGTCTGGGCTGAGAGAATGTTCATCATGAGGACAGACGGACAGCAGGTGATCGGGATGCTTGGCGGAATGAGCTGGGAGTCCAGCGCCCACCACTACCGGTTGGCCAACGAGCTCGTGCGTGACGAGCCTTCTTCTGCCTTGCCTGTATGTCGCGCGGCGTCGAACAACGTCTAGCTCGAGAGCGCGGCGACGACCTGTCGTTCGATATACGGCGCAAGCGTTTCCGCGAATGTCGCGGTGATGTGGGTGTGATCCTTGTAGACGAGGACGTGACCGATGACCGGCGGGCACACTGTGGCCGTGCAGTAGAGCGATGTCACGTCGACCATGCGCGCGCGGGGCACTTGTCGGACTGCCTCGGCCGTGCCATCGAAGATGGCGAGGCCCGCCGACCGTGATACTGCGCAGTCCTGAGCGGCCGTGGTCAGGTGCTCGGCAACACAGGTCAGGACGTCCCTGGTAGCCCACGGGTTGTCGCGGATCGCCACGATCGGCACGTCCGGCAAGTTGCGCCACGCCGCCACGAGCCCTCGCACTGTCGCCTGTTTCGCGGTCTCACCCGGAGCGGGAATGATCGGTTGGGCGTGGGTGACGATGATCGCGTCGTACCCGCCCTGCCGGGCTATCTTCATCGCCCCTGCGCGCCATGACTCGCATTCGCGTTCCGAACCGTCCGACGACGGGATGTTGCGGGCCGTCGTGAGGTAGCAGCCGTTGTGGCTGGCGACGTCGATACGCCAGTTGTTGTGCTCGGCGATGCTGCGGTAGACACCTAGCAGGACGTTGTTGTGCGAGTCGCCGGCGGCGAAGACGCGCTTGCTGTAGCCCGTCTCGGGGCCGACCGAGCAGATCCTCGGCACGCCGGCGGACGCCATACCCAAGCAGTCCGGCCGGTACTTCTGGTCGGTCTTGGCCTGGGCCGGGTCGGGGATGAGGACGCCTGCCAGCTCGGGGTTGTCGCATGGAGCGAGCGCCGGGTCCATGGCTTGGGCGCCGAGGCAGCTCGGTTTGTCGGCAACGACCTTGTGCGCGACCTGGGCGAGCTGCTTCTCGCGGACCACCTGACCGTTTGCCGCCACGCTGGAGAAGCCGATGACGACAGCCATCGCCGCAGCCGACCAGACTGCCACCACGAGCGGACGGCGCTGGCCGAGCAGCTGAGGCCGGAACCGGATCGGGTCCTCGACCAACGTGGTCGACAGCCATGCGAGGAGCACCGTGGCCGCGATGATCGCGACTTTGTCGACCGTGCCCAGCGACCGGTGCGTGACGTAGGGCAGCAGGACGATGAGGGGCCAGTGCCACAGATAGGCGGCGTACGAGACGCGTCCGAGCAGGGCGACCGGCGGCAGTGCGCCGAAGCGATCGAACGTTGAACCGCGTCCCGACCAGATCACGAGTACCGCCCCGACAACAGGCAGCGCTGCCGCGATGCCCGGGAACGGGGTGTTCGCGTCGTACAGGATGCCGGCGGCTCCGATGCCGGCCACACCGAGCCAGGTGAACGTGCGATGCAGGTGCCGGCTTGCCCCGGCGAACGCGAGCAACGCCCCGGCGGCGAACTCCCAGGCTCTGGTCAGAGTGGAGAAGTACGCCACCCCAGGCGTGGTGGCCGTGAGCCAGACCGAGTAGCCGAGCGAACAGGCGACCGTCAGCAGCAGCCCCGCCAGGATCACCCGCCGGTGACCACGATGGAGGACTCGAGCCAAGACGGTCGCCGTCAGCAGGAACAGTGGCAGAGCGATGTAGAACTGTTCCTCCGCCGACAGCGTCCAGAAGTGCTGCGTCGGTGAGGGGCTGTTGTTGGCGGCGAGGTAGTCCACCGAGTCATGCGCCAGCAGCCAGTTCTGGACCTGGACCGTCGAGGCGATGATCTCGTAGAGGAACTGACGCCAGAGATTCCTCGGAACCCAGGTCACCACGCCCACTGCTGTCAGGAACAGCACAAGGGTCGACGCAGGCACCAGGCGTTTTGCCCGGCGCGCCCAGAATCGGGCTGGTCGCAGGCGACCGGTGGTGTCGATCTCGGCCAGCAGGTGGGAGGTGATGAGGAAGCCGCTGATGGCGAAGAAGACATCGACCCCGACATAGCCACCGGAGAGCCGATTGGGCCACAGGTGATACAGCATCACCGAGCCCACAGCGATCGCGCGCAGAGCCTGGATGTCGGTGCGAACGCCACCCTTGTGAGGTTCGTCGGCGGTGATCTCAGCCACGGTGGGGTTCGTGGCGGTCATGCGCGGAATCTTACGGGTCGGGGCGGCAGTCGTAGGACTAGCCGGGCGGAGGCGCTGACCCGAACGTCCTCAATGCTGATGAGCGGGCTACCCGGAACTGCAGGAGACATCAAGGATGTGCATGGTCAACCACGGTCTTCCGCAGCGGGGCGCCCTCAGTGCCCGGGTTAGGAACCCTGAGGGGGTTCGGAGCCGGACGTGAGATGTGGTCGGTCTGGCCTGCGCCGATCCGATTCAGACCAGGAAGAAATGGCCGAATGCTCTCTGGTCCGGGGGCAGGTTCCGACGTAGCGTCCCCCCTACCAGAGTCTTGAGCTTCTCCCGGTTTCGAGTTCTGTGTGGCAGCTCGAAGGGGGACCAGATGTCTTCGAAGACAACGAGGTTCGAGAAGCTGCTGGAGGCTGTGCCTGACGCCTTGGTGGGGATGGACCAGAAGGGCGTGATCCAGTTTGTCAATCGGCAGACCGAATTGCTGTTCGGTTATGACCGTGACGACCTGATCGGTCAGCCCGTCGAAACGCTGGTGCCCGAGCCTCTGTGGCAGATCTACACCCAGCACAAGGAGGACTACTTCGCAGACCCCAGGACGCGGTCCAGTGGACTCGATGTGGAGCTGAGCGGACGGCGACAGGACGGCAGCCAGTTCCCGGTCAACGTCAGCTTGTCCCACATCGACACCGGGGACGTCCTGTTGGTGATCACGGCGGTCGGTGACGTGGCCAAACAGAAACTGGCGGTCAAGAACGCCGAGCTCACGGCGGCGATCATCAAGTACTCGGACGATGTGATCATCGCCAGCACCCTCAAGGGCGTCATCACGAGCTGGAACCCGGCCGCTGAGAGGATGTACGGATACTCGCCCATGGAGATCATCGGCAAGTATGCCGGCCTGCTGACTCCTGCTGATCGAGCCGGCGAGATGCAGGCCAACCTGGGCGCCGTCAGGGGTGGCCAGGCTGTCCAGGGCCTCGAGACCATCCGTGTCCGCAAGGACGGAACGGAGGTTCCGG